>Ga0302200_10000426_pt1 | contig 42400 bp, 42 predicted proteins | sample II_Bog_N3_1_FD_194585 | JGI IMG/M metagenome (GOLD analysis project Ga0302200, IMG submission 194585) | Peat permafrost microbial communities from Stordalen Mire near Abisko, Sweden - II_Bog_N3_1 | ecosystem: Environmental > Terrestrial > Soil > Wetlands > Peat | place: Sweden: Abisko...
GTAAATGCGCTGAAACAATATTACACGCTTTTGTTTTTTGAATTAAAATACATAATCTTTCTACCGTTATTACGTATGGTCTATCAATCCGCCTATAGTTTATGAATTTTTAATATGTAAATAAAAAATATTCTAGAAGGAGAAAAGATCGTTGATGTGGTATTACTAGAATAGTAACAACCTTTATTTTGAATTGTTTATAATTATTTTATATTGTTTAAAAACAGGGAAATACGTATTAGGATAAGAGGTGTTTTGCTATGCAGAAGGTTATTGCATTTATAGGAGTTTTTTTTGTTTGTTTTTATGCTACGGTATATGCAGACGGCTGGCAGGATTTGCCTGATGGAATTTGTGCAAAGTATGCTGCTCAAGAATTTGAAAAAATAGCACCTCAACCAGGCGTAAATTGGCTGAAATACAATTATGATTGGGTACTGCAGGCAAGGCAGGCAGGCTGGGTTGTTAAGACGAGTGTTCACGATGTGATACCGGGCGCTATCGTTGAGTGGCAGGGACTTAAACGTGATGGTGGTCATGTCGCAATCGTAAGACAGGTTTTGGCGAATCGTATTATAGTGGAAGAAATGAATGTAGGAACAATCACGGGAACAGCTGTGTATAATTTTGGTGGGGAAAGTCATCAATCACCGGTGACGGATGGATGGAATAAAATCAGCATACGTTCTATTTTGTATAGCGATCTGTTGAAGATGGATGATAAAAAGTTTATGGGATATATCTGGCCGGTACGACAAAGTGAGTATACGCAAAATCCAGATAAATATATAGTGTCTTCCGTCGATCAAATGAAAACGAAAGAACCTCGTTATAAGAGCTTCAAAGAATATTGGGCACCAACATATATGATTAAGGAATTCGATAAAACAGCACCAGCCCCTGGAGCCAATTGGACTGGCAATGTGACGGAGTGGATTCAAAATGCACAGACGGCAGGGTGGGTAACGACTTTAAACAGTAATGAGGCACAAATTGGCGCAGTCACGGTACAATATAATCCCGTAAATAAATTAGTTAAGGTTGGCGTTATATGCACGATTAATAAGGATATGCTTACGATTGATTTACGAAAAAGCGATTTGTCACCTTTTCGCGAAACCATAACAGCCAGTGATTTGCAAAAGCAAGATAAAGAAGGATATAAGCTGCTTGGTTGTATTTTGCCAATAAGAGTTTCTAAATAGATTGATTAAAAATAAAAGCTAGAGATGTTTTGTGTCTTTAACTTTTATTTTTTATGATGCAGTGGGCTATTAGAAAATATAATATTTTTAACGACTTTTTTGTGTATTGTGTATAAAATGAAAAAATTTATTAAAAATGCTATGAAACTAGGTGGCATTTTTTTTATTTTAGGCGTATAATAACGTGAAAGCATCGCTTCGATAGTTTAATTCTATCAATATGCTTGATTTAAGCGGGTTAATCTTAAAAGGGGGCCGATATTCTGATAAGACTTTCTGCAAAGCACCAGAATGCGCCAATTTTGTGAATATAAGCACTTTCATATATAGCGCGGTAGTTTTTTTATAGGAAGAGATGTAATAAGTTTTATGTGTATACGAATTCATATGAACTGAAAGCAGGTGTAGGCATTTTGAAAAAAGATTTTTTTAAGTCATTGCATTTTCAGGTTTTTGCGTCTATTATTATTGGAATTTTGGTGGGATATTTATATCCATCTGTTGGTGAAAGTATGAAGCCTTTAGGGGACGCATTTATAAAACTTATTAAAATGATTATTGGACCGATTATTTTTTGTACAATTGTTTGCGGGATAGCAGGTATGGGTGATATGAAAAAAGTAGGTCGTGTCGGCGGTAAAGCATTGCTTTATTTTGAAGCTGTTACAACGAGTTCACTTTTTTTTGGCATTTTTTTAGTAAACTGGCTGCAACCAGGGGTTGGTATGAATGTAGATGCCAGTACACTGGATTCTGCTTCGGTAGCAATGTACACAACTGGTGCGCAAACCCATACAGTCGGTGAATTTTTTATGAATATTATTCCCAATACCGTAGTGGATGGTTTTGCGAAAGGTGAAATTTTACAAATTCTTTTATTTTCGGTTATGTTTGGCTGGGCATTATCAAAGTTTGGTGATAAAGGCAAGATGCTTTTAGGTGTCATTGGCGATGTATCCCATGTGTTTTTTGGTATTGTTGATCTTATTATGCGATTAGCACCGATTGGTACATTCGGTGCAATGGCTTTTACAATCGGTAAATATGGAATTGCATCATTAGGACCTTTGATGAAATTATTAGGGACTTTTTACTTTGCTTGTTTCTTATTTATAGTATTGGTTGTTTGGCCGATTGCCAAATGGGCAGGGATTAGTTTTACAAAATATATTGCTTATTTTAAAGAAGAATTATTGGTTGTGTTTGGCACAGCATCTTCCGAAAGTGTTTTACCTCGTATGATGGAAAAACTGGAACGAGTTGGCTGTTCTAAATCGATTGTAGGGCTCGTTATACCAACTGGCTATTCATTTAATTTAGACGGGACGTCTATTTACTTGACGGTTGCAGCTATCTTTTTAGCGCAGGCGACAAATACCAACCTTACGTTTATGCAGCAATTTACGATTATTGCAGTTTTGTTATTGACATCAAAAGGCGCTTCGGGGGTTACCGGCAGTGGTTTTATTGTATTGGCAGCTACATTATCGACAATTCCTTCCATTCCAGTAGGCGCCTTGGCGCTTATCTTTGGCGTAGATCGTTTTATGACACAAGGTCGTGCCCTTACAAATCTTATTGGTAATGGGATTGCTACATTTGTTGTGGCAAAGTGGGAAAATGAATTAGATGTAGAAAAACTAAAGCAAGTGATGTATGAGCATAAAGAACCGGAAATAGAGCCGGCACATATAGCCTAGAATTTCTTGAATGTAAAAGACTCCTGCTATTTATGTTGATTAACATAAATAGCAGGAGTCTTTTTTTAGAAAAATATCGATAAATTTTACATATAACATGATAGAAAAAAATAATAGAACAAGAGTGTTTTACTAACTAGTAATTTTATTGTTTTTATCGTATAATAACATCAATGCATTCATACAATAACTTATTGCTATGCTTTTTAAATCGAATAGGATTATGCCACGTAAGGTATTTTACTCCTAGTACGGATTGTTTTAGCTGTTCATCAAATGAAAAAAATTTTTTATCTATAGTTTATAAAATATTAAAGGCAGGTGTGGGGAATTTGAATAAAAGTTTTTTTAAGTCATTGCATTTTCAGGTTTTTATGTCCATTATTATTGGTATTATATTGGGGTACGTATATCCATCTGTAGGCGAAAGTATGAAGCCGTTGGGTGATGCATTTATTAAATTGATTAAAATGATTATTGGTCCAATTATTTTTTGTACGATTGTTTGCGGGATCGCTGGTATGGGCGATATGAAAAAAGTGGGGCGTGTGGGTGGTAAAGCTTTGCTTTATTTTGAAGCGGTTACAACTTTTTCGTTGTTCTTTGGTATTTTCTTAGTAAACTGGCTCCAGCCAGGTGTTGGGATGAATGTAGATGTAAACACGTTAGATGCATCATCAGTGGCAATGTATGCAAATGGTGCTCAAAGCCATACTGTTGGGGAGTTCTTTATGAACATTATTCCCAATACGGTGGTAGATGGATTTGCCAAAGGTGAAATTTTGCAGATCCTTTTATTTTCGGTTATGTTTGGTTGGGCGTTATCAAAGTTTGGTGAAAAAGGCAAAAGGTTATTGGGTGTAATTGGCGATGTATCTCACGTGTTTTTTGGAATTGTTGATATCATTATGAAATTAGCACCAATTGGTACTTTTGGTGCGATGGCCTTTACAATTGGTAAATATGGTATCGCATCCTTGGGTCCGTTGATGCAATTATTGGGGACTTTTTATCTTGCTTGTTTCTTATTTGTTGTGTTGGTTATTTGGCCGATTGCTAAATGGGCTGGTATTAGTTTTATAAAATATATCGCTTATTTTAAAGAAGAGCTGTTGGTTGTTTTTGGGACGGCATCTTCCGAAAGTGTTTTACCTAGAATGATGGAAAAGCTGGAGCGCGTTGGTTGTTCTAAATCAATTGTTGGGCTCGTTATACCAACCGGTTATTCGTTTAATCTAGATGGGACTTCTATTTATTTGACGATTGCGGCTATTTTTTTAGCGCAGGCGACAAACACCGAGCTTACGTTTATGCAGCAATTTACGATTATTGCAGTTTTGTTATTGACATCAAAAGGTGCTTCGGGGGTTACCGGCAGTGGCTTTATTGTATTGGCAGCGACCTTATCCACGATACCGACAATACCAGTTGGGGCACTGGCACTTATCTTTGGTGTCGACCGTTTTATGACACAAGGCAGAGCCCTTACGAATCTGATTGGTAATGGAATTGCAACCTTTGTAGTTGCGAAATGGGAAAATGAACTTGATGTGCATACAATGAAACGAGAAATGTATGGCATAAAAGAAGAATCGGGTCCAGCGAAAATTTCTGCATAGAAGTAAAAAAGCCTGCGAATTTCGCAGGCTTTTTTGATGAGCTAATTATAATATTTTCTTGACCAATTTTCCATTCGAAAAGTAAGGAAACTAACTTAAAAGTGCGTACTTGTTAATTAACCTACGGCGTCCTATACTAAGGATAAGTTTTAACTTAGAATTTGGGGAGGCTGAGCAGATGAAGGTTGTTGCTTTTAATGGAAGTCCGAATAAAAATGGAAATACCTATGAAGCGATTAAAACAGTGGCAATGGAATTAGAAAAAGACAATATTGAAGTGGAAATTGTACATGTTGGCAATAAAGTTATTCGTGGTTGTTTAGCTTGCGGTGGATGCCGCCGCAACATGAATGAAAAATGTGTAATAGATAAAGATGAAGTGAATGTATGGATTCAAAAAATGAAAGAAGCCGATGGTATTATTTTAGGTTCACCGGTACATTATGCAGCAATTGCTGGTACCATGAAGTCGTTTTTAGATCGTGCTATCTTAGTAACATCGGTAAATGATGGAATGCTTCGACATAAAGTTGGTGCAAGTGTTGTGGCGGTCAGACGGGCGGGTGGAATTCCAACCTTTGATCAACTGAACAATTATCTGAACTATTCGGAAATGGTGATACCGACATCAAATTATTGGAATGTGGTATTTGGTACAGCGCAAGGTGAGGCAAAACAAGACGACGAAGGGCAGCAAATCATGCGTGTCCTTGGTGAAAATATGGTCTGGCTCATGAAACTGATTGAGTATGGCAAAGATCATGTGAAAGTTCAGGAAAGAAAAGATAAAATATATATGAATTTTATTCGATAAGAAAATAGCCGTCAGTATAGTAATATGCTGGCGGTCATTTTCTTATAAAGATCATTATATTAAAAAATTAGCGTGACTGATTAGAATTTGACATAAAAGTTTGACGATACAAGCTATGTGATATTTTATACTAAAATCATGGTTGCGAGAAAAGATATAGGGTTTTATTATCATTTAGTTTTTAAATAATAAAAATTAAGCAGGAAATATTATTAATTTATAGAAACTGTATTATGAAATACAGAAATATTATAAAGGTGGGATATCATGTATAATATTTTGCTTGGTGGAGCAGCTGGACAAGGTGTAGATACAACGGGGACAATTTTAGAAAAGCTATTGAAACAGGCAGGTTATCAGATATTTTCCATGAAAGATGTAATGTCGCGTGTACGGGGCGGACATAATTTTACTTTGATTCGTTTTGGTCCTGAAAAGATCGATTCACACAGTTATAAGCTGGATGGAATTGTAGCTTTTAATGAAGAAACAATTGAAGTGCATAAAAAGCAGCTTAAACCGAATGGTTTTATTCTTTGTGATGAATCCTTTGCCGCAGAAGGCACAAATATTACTAAGATCGCTATGAATGAAATGGCAAAAACGATTGGGAATCCAAAAGTGGTTGGCAGTATTGCCATTGGAGCAATTTTAAAAAGTTTTGGCGAAACATTGGAACATATTGAAACAGTCTATCAACATGCTGTAAAATCAGAATATTTAGATCAAAACATTCAAGCAGTCAAACAAGGCTTTGACAGTGTTGAAAAACATCATGAACATAAAGATGGTGCTTATGCAAAGTGGATGCTTTTAACAGGGAACCAGGCGATTGCTCTGGGGGCTATTGCAGCTGGTTTGAAATTTTATTCAGCTTACCCAATGTCACCGTCCACTTCAATTATGGAATATTTAGCAGGGAAGATGACTGAAGCAGGGATCGTAGTCGAGCAGGCTGAAGATGAAATTGCAGCTATCAATATGGCAATTGGAGCTTCTTTCGCAGGAGCAAAAGCGATGACTGGAACCTCAGGTGGTGGCTTTTCTCTAATGGTGGAAGCAATTGGTTTATCGGGTATTGCTGAAATACCGGTGGTGGTTGCGAATATCCAACGACCGGGACCGGCGACGGGGCTGCCAACTCGGACCGAACAAAGCGATTTGAATTTCATGATTTCGGCATCGCAGGGAGAATTTCCTAGGATGGTCATTGCTGTTAAAAATCATGAAGATGCTTTTTATCAAACGATTCGTGCTTTTAACATGGCCGAAAAATATCAAATTCCAGTGATGATTTTGAGTGATCAATATTTGGCGGATTCATCAGCGGTTGTAGAGCCTTTTGATTTTGCTAAAATTAAAGTTTATCAGGTACCTGAACCGATATTTGAGGGTGAATATCGGCGATATAAACTTACGGAAGATGGCATTTCGCCACGTCTCATTCCTGGGACGAAGCGTGGTTTTGTCGCAGCGGATAGTGACGAACATGATGAATTTGGCAAGATTATCGAATGTGCAGATATGCGTATCAAACAGGTGGATAAAAGATTTTTGAAATTGAAAAAACTTGCCATGGAAATACAGGAACCAGAATTTATTGGTTCGAATACGTATGATACTTTATTAATTGGCTGGGGTTCAACATATGGTCCAATCAAAGAAGCTATTCAATACTTAAATAATACGGCGGGAAAAAAGTTTGCAGCTTTACTATTTGGTGATGTATATCCATTGCCAATCAAACTTTTGACAGAAAAAGTGAAAGCGGCAAAAAACATTCTTAATGTTGAACAAAATGCAACGGGACAGTTGGCGCGACTTATCCGAGAAACAACTAGTATTACCTGTACGGGTAGTATACTGAAATACGATGGTCGGCAAATATCAGGTGAAGAAATCATTGCCGCAGTGTTGAAGGAGGTAGCAAAATGAGTGACACTTCTAAGGAATTTTGCATGTATGAAACTGCTTGGTGCCCAGGGTGTGGTAATTTTGGTATTATTAAATGTTTAAAACAAGCACTAGAGGAACTCAATAAAGATCCGCATGAAGTCCTTTTGATGGCTGGTATCGGACAAGCAGCTAAAACGCCACAGTATCTTAAAACTAATAGTTTTTCTGGTCTTCATGGCAGATCGCTGCCTGCAGCTATTGCGGCAAAAATTGCCAATCAAAATTTGACGATTGTGGTTAATACCGGTGAAGGTGATTCATATGGTGAAGGCGGCAACCATTTTATTCACAATATCAGAAGAAATGTTGATATTTCACATTTTGTTCATGATAATCAAATTTATGGTTTAACCAAGGGACAGGCTTCACCAACATCTTCAGAAGGTTTTGTGACTGGTGTACAGACAGAAGGTAGTATGAATACACCTTTTAATCCGTTGATGATGGCTATTGCAGCTGGAGCTGGATTTGTGGCCAGATCTTTTAGTGGTGATCCTGTACAGCTTGTCGAGCTTATGAAAAAAGCAATTTTGTATAAAGGATATGCTTTAGTTGACATTTTACAGCCGTGTGTTACCTTTAATAAAATTAATACATTTGCTTATTACAAAAAGAGGGTCTATCATTTGGATGAAAGTTATGATCCGCAGAATAAAATGGCAGCCATTCAAAAAGCCTTGGAATTTGGCGATAAAATCCCTACGGGTATTATTTATCAAGAACAAAAACAGACGTTTCATGACAAAAATAAAGTTTTGGCAGCGCCTATTCCCTTATGTGAACAAAAACTTGACCGCTCTTTACTTGAAAAATATAGTAAAGAATTTGTCTAAAATATAAAATGTTAAGGTCGATCTATATAAAAAAGATGAATTCCACTGTCGGTGGAATTCATCTTTTTTTATGAGAATCAAACAAGAAAAACTTCAATACCCAATTTTTTAATTTTTTCAATCATCGCTGGATCAGCATCCTTGTCTGTTACAATTGTATCAATTTCACTAGGGGCGGCTATTGTCATAAAAGAACTTTCGCCTAGTTTTGTATGGTCAACAACCAGAACAACTCTTGTAGCCTGTTTCACCAGAATACGTTTTGTTTCCGTATCATCAATATCGGGATTTGTTGCGCCGCGACTGATATCAAATGCTGCCGAACCGAGGAATAATACATCAATTTTAAATTCACGAATAAATCGGCTGGTCATTTGTCCGGAAAATCCTTGCGTTTTTTCCTTGAAAATTCCTGGAACTGTAATCAGTTTAATGTCTTTTATTGTACTTAGTATATTAATAACGGGCAGAGAGTTTGTCATGACAACAATATTTTTCTTCTGTGACAGCGCTTCGGCAAGTTCTTTTGTTGTAGAGCCGCAGTCGATAAAAATGGCAGAGCCTTCACTAATTAAATTCACACAAAAATTGGCGATTCGATTTTTTTCCTTTTGTAAGTGTTCTTCTTTAAAAGATAAATTATGGATAAATATAGAACCACGATTAAAGGTAGCACCGCCATGAATTAATGTTACACTGCCCTGATCGGAAAAAAATTTTAAATCTCGACGAATTGTCATCGACGAAACATTATATAACGCAGCTAGTTCTAGTATATTGACAGAACCATTTGTTTTTAAACATTCTAAAATTTCTTTGCGGCGGGTACTTGTTTTCATATAATTACTCCATTTCTATTTCTTACTTAGATAATATAATATTCCTACTACTCTTGTCAATTTCTAATGTTAATATTTTGTTATTTTTTCACATTTCAATATATTTATTTAACAAAATTTAGTTAAAATCATTAAAGATAACACTTTTTAATGATTTTAATGTTGACTTGTTGTATTTTTAATGATTATAATTGATTTTATAGAAGAAAAACAACATGTAAATGTTAAAAATTCTTCCAGAGGATCAACATGCAGCCTTGTTTACATGAATATTATAAGGAGTGAAAGGTTATGAAATTACTACTTGTATCAAATGGAAGTCTGTCCAAAGGATTGTATATGGCGATGGAACATTTTTACCATAAACCGGATATTGATTATATTATTTTGCGGGATTCTGATAAAAAAGAATATATTGCGGAGATAGAAGCCTATATGAAAAAATATATAGAGGATATCTTGGTTCTGTGTGATGCATATGGAAGTACTGCTTTTAATGAGATTGTTGTTTTAATAAATAAGCTGGAAAGAACAAAATCGGTTGGTGTAATTTGCGGGATGAATCTGCCGATGGTATTTAAAATTTATGGATTAAAAGATATGTGGAGTTTGGCTAGTATCAAATCTTTTTACAAAAATTCCGAAAAACAGGGCGTTATTGTTTATTCACCTAAAGTAAAAAAGGACCGTAAATTTCTTTTCAAAATAAATGTACCAATTTAATGGTTGCAACTGATAAAATCTATTGTTTTTTTTATAGACCCCATGCAGTACAATAAGAAAAAAAAGATATCACATGATCAAATGTGACGATAGTAAATTCAGACTCCAGAAAATTGTGTATCAACATTTGATAATGAATAAATCAAGAAGTATTATTTATCTAAAATTTGGAAATAAATGGTTTGGCAAAGTCACAGCCATAAAAAAAACGATAATACTGCAAACAACTCCCCGTTCAATAGGGTAGCCTATTGAACGGGGAGTTGTTTATCAGAGGGTATTCCATTTATAGAACATGAAGCTTTTAAAAATTAATATTTAGTCTATTGTTTAAGTGGTTGGAAGTTCTACGGCTGTTTGTTCAGATTGATTTTTTGTCGTAGCATCAATTTTAATGAGCTTTTTGGGAATAAGTATGGTTAATACTCCAGCTAGGATTGCAAAACCAGCTAATACATACATGCTGTAGTTGATGGAGCCAGTTACATCCTTTAAATAACCAACGGCATAAGGTCCAACGAATCCACCAAGATTTCCAACAGAATTGATTAGGGCAATACCAACAGCGGCGGTTGCTTCTGATAAAAATGAACTTGGTAATGTCCAAAAGCTACCAGCAAAGCCGTAAATACCGGCGGTTGTAAATGTAATCCAGAATAAACTCCAGACTATGTCATGTGTCATTGTTAACGCAAAGAGCCCCGCTGCAGAAATTGCAATAGGTAAGCCGATATGATAACGGCGTTCCATCATTTTATCTGAATGACGGGCAACTACAATCATTGAAATTACACCAATAAAATAGGGGATTGTTGAAATGAGACCAACACTTGTATTGGATAAGGATTGTCCCAAGGACTTTATTAATTGTGGCATCCACATACTTAACCCGTACATTGCACAAACATAACCAAACCATATGATGGAAAGATGCCATACCCGACCATTTTTTAAGATCTCCCACATTGATGGATTGGTTTTTCTTTCTTTTGCTTCACGTTCAATGCGTAATTGATTGATGAGCCAATTTTTTTCTGCAACGGATAAAAATTTGGCTTGCTCAGGACGATCAACGAGATAAAATAATGTTGCGATGCCACAAATTATAGCGGGAATACCTTCGATAATAAATAACCATCGCCATCCTTCTAAGCCCCAAAGCTGAAAATTATCCATAATCCAAGTTGAAAGTGGTGCAGTAACAATATTATTTAATGCCATACCGGTCATAAAAAAAGCGAGGGTTTTCCCCATATATTTAGCAGGAAACCATAAGGTTAGATATAAAATCATACCCGGATAAAAACCTGCTTCCGCTATACCTAATAAGATGCGCATAATACCCAATTGTGTTGCTGTGTGAATAAAGCCCGTTGCAACGGTAATAATTCCCCAGGTCATCAAAATACGTGCAATCCAAAGGCGGCAGCCGACTTTATGCATCATTACGTTACTTGGAATTTCAAAAAAGAAATAGGCAATAAAAAACACACCAGCAATCAGACCAAAGGTAGTGGAAGAGATATTTAAGGCTTGATTCATTTCTAAAGCAGCGAAACTAATATTTACTCGGTCCATCATTGAGATTACATATAAGATAAAGAGAAAGGGAATCAGGCGCAACCGTAATTTTTGGATTACCAGGGTTTCGTTAACAGAAGCTTCTTTTTCTAACATAATTAAATCTCCTTCACATAATAAAAAATTGCAAAAATTCAGATAATACTCAAGACAAATAAAATAAAGACTGTTAGGCGATGATATTAAACATTAGACATCAGACGTTAAACTTATTTTAGTATATTTTATTGAAAACTAGATGTCAATATAAATTTATTGAATATTTACTGTATTTGTTCTTACGAAAAAAATGTTTAAATAATTAACAGAAAATTATTTTTATTTCAGATAAAAGCTATTGCATATTCTAAAAAGTCGTGCTATCATAACATCAAACATTAAACATCATACGTTTTGCTATTTGGACAAAATAATAGAAAGATTGGAGTGTTATGCTATGAATGGAGAAAATGACATAAAAAAATTGCAGACAATATCGGATCACATACGATTAGATATTATGAAAATGGTTTATGAAGCAAAAGATGGACATCCGGGACCAGCTTTTTCCATAGCTGATCTAATTACAACACTATATTTTAAAGAAATGAAGATTGATGCACAAAATCCTCGCTGGGAGGATAGAGATCGTTTTATTTTATCAAAAGGACACGCCTGTCCGGCACTTTATTCAGCTTTGGCACGTAAAGGATATTTTTCAATGGATGAATTGCATGGACTACGTAAACTGGGATCTATGCTGCAAGGCCATCCTGATATGAATAAAACACCAGGGATTGATATTACATCGGGATCATTGGGTAATGGTTTATCAATGGCTGTTGGAATGGCCATTGCTGCTAAATATCGTAAAAAATCATATTATACTTATGTTGCTATGGGGGATGGTGAAATCCAAGAAGGATTAGTTTGGGAAGCAGCTATGTGTGCCAGTAAATATAAGTTGAATAATCTTATTGCCTTTATTGATCATAATGGTTGGCAAAGTGGTGACAGTGTTGAAGCGGTTAGTGGTTTATTACCAGTATTACCAAAATGGCAAGCTTTTAATTGGGATTGTCAGGTAATAAATGGACATGACTTTGAGCAGATTATTCAGGCGATTGCGCAGGCAAAAAAAAGCACAGATAAGCCGTCAATGATCATTTTGAAAACCATTAAGGGCAAAGGGTTACCGTTTATGGAAAATGATAACTCTTGGCATAAACGAGTTCCTTCAGTAGAACAAATGGAACAAGCAATAAAAGTATTAGGAGGAGAGTAAGATGGTGGAGTATAAAGGAACACGAGAAGCTTTTACACAAGCGATAACAGAATTAGCCGCTGAAAACGAACAAGTCGTTTTTGTGTCGGCGGATTCATTAAAAGCCATGCGCGCAACTTCTTTTGCTGAAAAATATCCGGATCGTTATATTGAGGTTGGTATTGCAGAACAAAATTCAGTTGGCGTGTCAGCGGGTTTAGCAAGTGCGGGGCTCATGCCTTTTGTTGGTACTTATGCTGGATTTCTCACCATGCGTGCCTGTGAGCAGGTGCGTACTTTTGTAGCTTATCCGCACTTAAATGTAAAACTTGTGGGTATTAACGGTGGTATTTTTTCAGGAGAGCGAGAAGGAGTCACTCATCAATTTTTTGAAGATTTGGCAATTATGCGGGCTATGCCAGCTGTAACGATTTTAGTTCCTGCAGATGCCCATCAGATGTATCATGCTGTTAAAGCCGCAGCTTTGATTGATGGTCCGGTGTATATTCGTGCTGGCAATGGTCGTGAGCATATTGTATATGAGGCAGATACACCTTTTGAAGTGGGAAAAGTTCGTGTATTAAAAAAATATGGAAATGATGTTGCCTTATTTGCAAATGGATTTATTTTAAATCGTGCAGTTGAAGCAGCACGGATTTTAAATGAATCCAATATCAGAGTCACTTTAGTTGATGTTCCAACTTTAAAACCTTTAGATGAATCTGGTATTCAAGCAATCTTAGCAGATTGTAAGTCTGCTGTGACGGTAGAAGACCATAGTGTTATTGGCGGTTTGGCTGATGCTATTTCGATGGTAAGTACGAAATGTTGTCCGGTATTTATGGAACGAGTAGGATTACAAGATGTTTTTCCTAGCAGCGGAGGTCCTGAAGAAGTTTTAGATTGTTACGGTATTTCTATTCAAGATATTGTTAATGCTGTAAAAAGTGTATATAAAATGAAAAGAGGTATTCAAGAATGAGTGAAAAAATCATAGTAAGTGTAATCGGTGCAGGCGGAAAAATGGGAACTCGTGTCAGTAATAATTTGGCAAAACATGCGGATGATATTACGATGTATTTGTGTGAAAATTCACCACAAGGTGTTGAAGACATTAAGAGACGTGGCTTTGATGTTATTGCATCTCAAGAAGCTGTGCCTAAAAGTGACGTTATTATTTTAGCAGTACCAGATACTTTGATTAATATTGTTTCACAAGATATCGTGAAAATGATGAGATCAGATACGACATTAATGATACTTGACCCAGCCGCTGCTGTGGCAAAAGAACTGGCTTTACGCGATGATTGCACATTTGCTGTAGCGCATCCATGCCATCCATCTTATTTTTTAGATCAAGATACACCAGAAGCCAGACAAGATTATTTTGGCGGTGTTGCTGGTAAACAGGATATTGTTATGGCTAAAATTCAAGGTTCTGATGATAATTTTGCTAAAGCCAGACAAATTGGGGAAATTATGTTTGCACCAGTGATGCATAGTTATGTAATGGGGGTTCGGGATATCGCTTTCCTAGAGCCAACTCTTGTAGAGATTTTGGGCGCTACTACACTTTATGCGATGGCAGAAACAGTAAAAGAGGCAGAAAGGCGCGGCATTCCGCGAGTAGCGGCAGAATCATTTTTATCAGGACATATTTATAATTTAAGTGCTAACTTCCTCGGTAAATTGAATGCAAAAGTATCGGATGCCTGTATGGTAGCGATTGAATTAGGCAACCAATTGGTTTTGAGAGAGGATTGGAAAAGAATATGGGATGATGATGTATTAGATAAAAGTATACAAACAATGCTTCATCCTAATAAAAAATAAGAAATTCAAAAAATTTTCATAGACTATGTACACCTATATGAATTGATTGCATGCTGAAAATGTTGATGTTATAATGGAATATTAGTATATGCAGAAAAATCGATGAGGGAGCACTATCTATGGGATTAGAAGATAAAAATGTGAGTCTAGCGAATATATTTGAACCTAAGGAGCAGGAATCTTCCGTAAATTATGTGATCAATAATATAAAAGATTCATTATTGTCACAACAAATTATGCCAGGCGAGAAACTACCTTCTGAAATGGAGTTAGCAAAATTGTTGTCTGTAAGTAGAGGTTCTATTCGTGAGGCTATGAAAATTTTAGCAGCATTTGGTATTATTGAAATCAGGCGCGGTGATGGTACCTATGTTACTAAAGATTTTGAAGGAAAAGTTATTTTTGATCCTTTGTTATTTAGTTTTATATTATCGCAGCCAGCATTTGATGAGCTGAAAGAATTACGTCTTATGTTAGAAAAATATATTGTTCGTCTTGCAATCAAAAATGAAACGGATGAAGACTTGGTTAACTTAAAAGCATGTAATCTTGAATTGAAAAATCTAAAACATAATCAAAATGATATGAATAATGAAGAAGTAAATGAGCTATTGGAATGTGATTTAAAATTTCATTATATGTTGGCAAAAATGGCTAAAAATAAATTGATTGAAAGAATTTATTTATTTGTTTTAGAATATTTCAAACCATATATCAAAAAGAGTATGCAGAATCATGTATATTTTACATTTAAATCAAGTGCGCCGCATGAGCAGATTTTAAGTGCTATGGAAAAACGAGATGTTGTTCTGGCAGAGATTGCTATTGAAGATTCTGTTGAAATTTGGGGAAAACTTATGTTTAAATAGATTTTAATTTAAAGATATTTGCTGTACTTGCGATAGAAAAACTTTTCTCTATCGCAAGTGAAGTATTGAAATAGCTATTAATAAAGATAGTATTATCAGAACATTCCGAATTTATAAGGGGGGCTATAAATGAAAGCCGTTGTTTTAGATGGGTATTCCTTAAATCCGGGAGATTTAAGCTGGAAAGCCTTAGAGGACATATGTGAAACAGTGATATATGATAGAACAAGTTACGATACAGCGAATTTAGAGCTCATTACGCAAAGAATTGGTGATGCTGAAATAGTATATACAAACAAGACACCTTTGCCACAAGCGGTCATTGATGCAGCACCAAAGTTGAAATTTATTGGCGTTTTGGCAACTGGTTATAATGTAGTGGACATTGCTGCAGCACAAAAACGAAACATGACGGTTACCAATATTCCAACCTATGGTACGGATTCTGTGGCGCAAATGGCAATCGCTCTATTATTGGAAATGTGCCATCACATTGGAGAACATAATCGTTCTGTGCAAACGGGTGAATGGGAACATAATGTGGATTGGTGTTTTTGGAACTATCCATTGATTGAGTTAGCTGGAAAAACAATTGGAATTATAGGTTTCGGGCGAATCGGGCAAACGGTAGGGCGAATTGCCCAAACTTTAGGCATGAAGGTGCTGGCTTTCGATAAATATAAAATGCTTGAATTAGAAAGTGATACATTAAAATACGCTGCGTTAGATGAAATTTTTGTTGCAGCCGATGTGATCAGTCTGCACTGTCCTTTATTTAAAGAAACAGAAGGTATGATCAATACCAAAAATATCAATAAAATGAAACATGGTGTAATGATTATTAACAATTCGCGCGGTGGCTTGATTGTAGAACAAGATTTGGCACAGGCATTAGAAATTGGTCAAGTCGCTGGTGCTGCTCTTGATGTAGTCTCTACAGAACCGATTCGCCATGATAATCCATTACTTGGTGCAAAAAATTGTATTATCACGCCGCACATATCATGGGCACCAAAAGAATCGAGACAAAGATTGCTTGCTATTGCGATTGATAATTTACGTCATTTTATCGATAAAAAGCCGATCAATGTTGTAAGTTAGTACTGGAAGAGGTGTTGAAATGCATATCGTTATAGCACCAGATTCATATAAAGGCAGCTTAACGGCTATTGAAGCAGCAAGCGCCATTCAAAGAGGGATAAAAGAAGTTTTTCCCACTGCAAAAATCACTTCTTTACCGATTGCGGATGGTGGAGAAGGAACGGTTAAGGCTTTAGTTTATTCAATGAAGGGTGAATTACGGCACAATCATGTTCTTGATCCATTAGGAAAGACCGTGCTGGCTGAATGGGGAATTCTTGATACAAAAACAGCTGTCATTGAGATGGCTGAAGCATCAGGTTTATTGTTGGTTCCACTAAATAAAAGAAATCCTTTGATTACAAGTACCTACGGTACAGGGCAGCTGATCAAAGCTGCTCTTGACCAAGGTATGCGAAAAATTATTATTGGTTTGGGCGGGAGTGCTACCAATGATGGTGGTGCTGGCATGGCACAAGCCCTAGGGGTTCGTTTTCTTGATCAAACCAGAAAAGAATTGCCGAATGGCGGCGGCTATTTACAGGATTTAGCTTCGATTGATTTGACTCATTTAGATAAACGCATAAAAGATACGGAATTTATTATTGCTAGTGATGTGAAAAATCCATTATGCGGTAAAACCGGAGCAACTGTTGTTTATGGACCGCAAAAAGGGGCAGATGCTTCGATGGTTGATCAGTTGGATAAAGCTTTATTGCATTATGCAGGCATTGCCGAAAAGGCAACTGGACGGATTGCAGCCAATACAGATGGAGCAGGAGCTGCTGGTGGATTAGGGGCGGGGTTGATGTTTTTTTGTGATGCAGCATTTAGACAAGGGATACAAATGATTTTAGAATTGGTGCAGGCTGAAATCTTATTTGCTGAGGCAAATCTTATTTTTACGGGTGAAGGGTCGACTGATTTTCAGACTGTTTATGGGAAAGCGCCAGTTGGTATTGGCAGTATCGCTAAAAAATATAATGTACCAGTTATATGTGTATCGGGAAGTTTGGGCAAAGCGTATGATGAAATATTTAAATATGGTATAACAGCTGCGGAAAGCATTGTTTCTAGCCCCGCGAGTCTGAGCTATTGCATGGAAAATGCTGCATCGTTGCTGCAGGATACGGTAAAAAGAATTTGTTTAATATTAAAAATAGGATCTGTATTAAAAATGTGAGGGGTGAGTTATTCCGGTATAGGTCTGATCGTGTTATAAAATAAAATGATTTAATATAAAAATAGCTTTCTATGATACAATACATATCATAGAAAAGCTATTTTTTTATGCTGAAGTTATAGATTTGTAAGTAGTAGTATTTATACAACAGAACATTGAAGAATGGAGCACGTGATGGAAACGGTAGTAAGTATCATTATTTTAAGTATAAAGGAATTGGTTTATCTTTTTGGAATTATCATTATCATAGGTTTTTTGCTTGGCTGGTTGGAGACTATAGCTGCTCAATGGGCCTATAAAGCATTTGGAAAAACTGGTATTTTATTGACTTCATGTATTGGAACACCAATACATGAAACGGGGCATGCTCTGATGTGTCTCTTGTTTGGTCATAAAATTATCGCTATCAAGTTTTTTGATTTGAATCCGCAAAATGAAACGTTAGGTTATGTCCAGCACAGTTTTGATCAACATAACTTGTATCAAAACATGGGGAATTTTTTTATTAGTTTAGCTCCTATAGCCAGTGGCAGTGCCACAATTTTATTCCTTATGTATTGGCTTGAGCCACATACTTTTTCTGTACTGCAGCAAATGGCAGCATCAGCTCCTGCTGCTCACACTACAATGGATCTTTTAACATGGTCGAGGCATTCTATGTCAATTGTATATTCTGGATTATGGAATAGTCCCAGTTTTGGCTCCTTGAAGTATTGTGGATTTTTAGTGTTGGCAATCTGTATATCTTCGCATATTGCTTTAAGCAAGATTGATCTTAAAAATGCAATGGCAGGTCTAAATGTGATTTTTTTTGGAGTGCTAATCTGCAATTTTGTTGCTGCTTTTTTTGGCGTTGATACGTTATATTATGTGTTGGAAGTGGCGAGCTATAATATTTATTTACTATCAATATTGTCAGTATCGTTGCTCTTTTCGATCTTTACAGCGCTTGTTATGGGTGTGTGTGCGGTTTTTTTCAGAACATATACGACCTGATACTTTTTTGTTATTGCGTGCAAATATCAAGTTTGTTTTATAGAATGTGATGGAAAAACGATACAAATAGATTGACCTTCTGATTCCTGGGATATAAACTAAAATAGTGAAATGAGTTGTGTGAATGAACCTATTCAAATGCTTGATGAATATTCTGTTTAACTGGAAGGAGAAAATTTTATGAAATTAATCGATAGTATTCAAGATTGGATTTGTAGTTTAGCGCTTTCGTTAGCGATTGCGTTATTCATCAATATTTTTCTTGTACAACATATGGTGGTTGAGGGTCATTCGATGGATCCGACGTTACATGATCATCAGCATTTAATTATATCTAAGGTCTCGCATAGTATCGAGAAAATGCCGGATTATGGGGATATTGTTACAATCGATAGTCGAGTTTCGCGGGAACGAAGCTTAAAAGATGATTTGTCTGAGCCGATAACTAATTTGGTCAATCAGCAGCAATATGTTTTTATTAAACGGGTTATTGGTAAACCCGGAGATGTTATAGAATTTAAAGACAGCCAGGTGTATCGAAATGGTACAAAGCTCGATGAATCTTATATTTTGGAAACCATGCGTGCAGTGACGGATCAGAAAATTACAGTTCCTGCTGATTCAATATTTGTTATGGGTGATAATCGCAATAACAGTATGGATAGTCGTATGATTGGAGCTGTTCCACTCAATCATGTATTGGGTGTTATGGTTGCTAAAATATAAAATAAAAGGTGTGGTGGGGCTATACTTTTTTTGCTTAATGATTATGGAATTGGTACAGTGGTATGGAAGCATCTGTGCTTTGTCTAATTACAATATTAAACAGGAGAAAGAGGGATTTTGAGTGGATACATTAGAGAATGTTTCTATCGTAAAAAAAGCCAATGTATATTTTGATGGGAAAGTAACAAGTCGTACCGTTTTGTTTAATACTGGAGAAAAGAAGACATTGGGCATTATGATGCCTGGCGAATATGAATTTGCCACGGCTGATAAAGAACGTATGGAAATTTTAGCGGGAACTATGGAAGTTTTATTGCCAAACCGTGAAGATTGGATTAGTATTGAAGCCGGTCAAACATTTGAAGTGCAAGCACATTCAAAATTTAAGTTAGTCGTTCAGGATATAGCAGATTATTGCTGCTCTTATATCAAAGAATAAAAATATATTGTTTTAACAGATATATTTAATGCATTAAAGAAATTGAATCTCGCCTATTAGTCTGTCGGGGTAACACCATTCAACCCTATACCCCATTCCTGACGAATATCATATAAAATATTTAATGCAAATTATATAGATTTATTTATGGTGACGGTGTTTAGTATAATTCTGGAGGTTTATGAATGGATTTTTCAAGTAAGCAACAGGCAGCGGTATTTCTTGATCGGGATGGCACGATTAATTTGGATAAAGGCTATTTTTATCTGCCCGAAGAGTTTGAGTTTGAGCAAGGTTCGGTTGAAGCAATTCGTTTGCTTAATCAAGCTGGCTATAAAGTTTTTGTCATTTCCAATCAATCGGGTATTGCAAGAGGCTGCTTTAGCGAAGCACAGGTAGATCATTTACATCAATGGATGAATGAGGAACTAGCAAAATCTGATGCACATATTGATGCTTTTTATTATTGTCCACATCATGCCGAACTTGGGGTTGGTTCTTATAAGAAAATTTGTGATTGTCGAAAACCAGCACCAGGATTACTGCTAAAGGCGGCTCGTGAATGGAATATAGATATGAAGCATTCCTATATGGTGGGAGATCATAATAGTGATATCGGGGCAGGCACTGCCGCAGGCGTTCAACCTTTTTTTGTTCGTACGGGACATGGTAAACAAGAAGGAAAATTACTTGCACCAAATGTTTTACGGGCTGATAATTTATATGAAGTTGTAAAAAAATATATACTTGTTTCAAATTGATTTTTGTCTGTTATCAGATAGAAGGTATTAAATAAGGTATTGAAAAATATGATGTAATTAAAAGTTATTCCTTTTGAAAAGGAGTAACTTTTTTTAGTTGCATTGCAAATTTGTTTACGTGGAAACAAAAATGTGGTATTATAATATTGTTTACATGGAAACAAAGGAGGGGTGACATGAATAATGCAATGAAAATTATTCATTCTTTTACTACAATACAAGAACGGGCGGATATTTTTAAACATCATCGGGAAGAAATTTTTGCAGGACTTAATTTGGCGGAGGTACATTGTATCGATCAAATTGGTTCGATGGAATATGCCAATGTAACAAAAGTAGCGAATGAAATGAGTATGACAAGAGGTGCTATAAGCAAAATAAGTAAAAAATTATTGAATAAGCACTTAATTGAGAGTTATCAAAAACCGGAGAATAATAAAGAAGTTTATTTTTGCCTGACTATGAGCGGTAAATTGATTTATGATGAACATAAAGTATGCCATGAACAGGCGAAATTAAGAAAACTAAAACTTTTGTCTAACTATAGTGAAGCCGAGCAGATCGTGATTTTGCGATTCTTGGATGATATTAATCGACGGCAAGAAGATAGATTACATGAGGAAGTCTGAATAGGGTAGAGGAGGTTAAGAATTTGAATCGAAAATATGTATATGTCTTAGCATTAGGACATTTTTTTTGTGACATTGGCATGGGCGCACTGCCAGCAATTTTACCATTTTTTATTTTAGAATATGGCATGGATTATCAATCGGCAGCAGGGTTGATGTTTGCGTCATGTTTTTTGTCTTCAGTTGTACAGCCAGCTTTTGGCTATTTGGCGGATAGGACTTCCCAAATATGGTTTATGCCCTTTGGGGTTTTTGTGTCTGGCGCGGCAATGGGGTTAGCCGGACTTTTTGAAAATTACTGGACCATTTTTGCCGTTGTTACACTCAGTGGGATTGGTGGTGCTATCTTTCACCCGGAAGCAGCACGAATGATTCATAAAATTTCCGGCACAAAAAAAGGAACAGCCTTAAGCATTTTTTCGGTTGGCGGCAACAGTGGCTTTGCTGTCGGACCGATGATTGCTGTATCGTCTATTACTGCATTCGGTATGAAGGGAACGGCGATATTTTGTTTTTTGGCATTGATCATGGCATTGGTTTTATGGATGATTGTTCCGAAAATAAAAACAGCGATTGTTGAAAAATCTTCTACAGGAGCAGTATCTAATATAGAAGCTAAAGTGAAAAAAATTGGTGCCAAGAATGACTGGTCATCTTTTACTCGTCTAACTATGCTGATAATTTTCAGTTCTATTGTAATTTGCGGGCTGCGCAGTTTTATTCCTTTATATTGGGTACAGGTAATGGACCTTTCAACCGCAGCGGCAGGTTCGGCTTTAACTTTATTATTTACACTTGGGGTCGTGACTACTTTTATTGGTGGGTTGCTTGCTGATAAGCTTGGTTATTTAAAAGTGGTACAGTTCAGTTATGTGCTTTTAGTACCGATGGTAGCGTTGCTCTCACAGACAACGAATCCAGTTATGGCATATTTATTGATGATTCCAATTGGGTTTGCGATGTTTGCGCCGTTTAGTTCCATTGTAGTTTTAGGGCAAAGCTATTTGGCACGCAGCATCGGTTTCGCTTCTGGCGTCACATTGGGTCTTTCTTTTAGTGTGGGCGGTGTCATTGTTCCATTGATTGGCCGATTTGCCGATACGTATGGTTTGAGTGCAACGATGGAACTTTTGGCAGTTGTGGCAGTCTTTGCTGCTATATTTTCTTTCTTTTTGCCAAAACCAGTAAAAACAATTTGAAACAGGGTGGTTTATTGTTGTAAGTATTGTAAATTTTCCGTCAAGCGGCAATGCGGGATAAGATTGGCTGAAAATTTAATAAGATTTTAATGAGAAAAATCGGGAGCGAATAGGTGCTCTCGATTTTTTATGTGGTAAAATGAATCAGTTCCAATAAAGTAGACAGATACTTTAATATCAGGTATGGTCAGGGCATATACATATAGTTTTTTGAAAATTCAGTATTCTAAAAATAAATAAACGGTTGTGGTAAATTTAGTATACTAAAAGGGGGTTAGTATTGTGGTAAAGTTTTGGTCTTTTGGGGCTGATGCAAGGGTGCTATGATGAATTTGTAAATAGAAACGGGAGGAAATTCAAATGAAAGATTTACAACAACGGCAAAAACAACTTTTGAAGCATTTGTTGGATATAGAAGATTTTGAACCTGTTAAAAAATTTGCCGCAGTCTTAGATTGTTCGACTAAGACTGTGAGAAATGATTTGATGATGTTAGAAGAATGTGGCGTAGATTTGGAAAAAATCGCTGGACGAGGTGTAAGACTTTCGTCATCAAGTAGAAATCAGGCAGAAAGATTTTTACACAAAAATAATATTTTATATGGTTTATCTATAGAACATCGGCGTATGAAAATACTTTTTGAATTACTGGAAGGAACAAAAGATAAATTATCAATTCAATCTTTGTCAAATAAATATTTTGTCAGTAAAACTTCTATTGTTAATGATTTAAAAGTGATTGAAGAAAAATTAATTGAGTATAATTTACATCTTAAAAAAGATACACAAGGAACACAATTAGTCGGGTCTGAGCTGGATATTCGCAAGGCGATGGTTGATATGTTAAATACACTTGTAAGTTCCAAAAATGGAACACTTTATGAAAATAATTACAGAATTGATCGAGAAACTTTATTGGAATTGGAAGACCATTTTGGACACGAGCAAGTTTCGCAAGTAAAAGAGTTAATTGAAGAGGCAGAACGATTTTTAAACTATAAAATTACCGAACCTTATTATATTAACCTTGTGACTCATTTGTTAATTCTTGTTCATAGAACTAAAAATGGGAAAACTATTTATGCAGAATTGAAACAAGAAAATAGAGAATGCGAACCATCGTTTTATGCAGTGTCAGAAAAAATAGCGAACCAATTAGAAGAAAAATTTTCAATTCAGATCAACCAGGAAGAAATTTTTTATATTTATCGCTATTTGATGTCTTCTGGTGGGGTTGCTGTTCAGGCGGAACTGTTAAAAGAAGATAATACAATGGATGAATTTTTGCATAGTATAGCAATGGAAATGATTCGTTTAAGTTCGGAAGTCTTCCCGATTAAATTTACGTTTAGTCCTTCCTTATATAATGATTTAATTCTTCATTTAAGACCCATGATGAATCGCATTGATTATAAAATATCCATTAAAAATCCATTGTTGGCTGAAATTAAAGATGAGTTTCCTGAACTGATGATTCTATTAAAATTAATTATTTCAAAAATAAAGCTAAAATATCAATTAGCACATATTAGCGAAGATGAAATTAGTTATCTTGCTGTTTATTTTCAAGCCGCGATTGAAGAAGTCATCAGTAAAAAGCGTGTTATGATTGTTTGTTCAACTGGCGTGGGAACATCACATTTATTAGAAAAACGAGTGAAAAATCATTTTCCCGAATGGCATATTGTTGATGTTGTTTCTGCTAAATATTTGGAGAATATGGTAGATTTATCGGATGTTGACTTAATTATATCAACGGTTAAGCTACATGTTTTACTAAGTAAACCAGTTGCCTATGTGAGTGCTTTATTTAATAAAGCAGATGAAAAAAGAGTTCGAGCATCTTTTGTAAATGAAGAAAAAAAGACAAATATATTGGAGAAAAATTTTTGGGAAAATGAAAGTGAAAAAGCAAGAATTTATCGGGATACTTTACAGGCAAAAGTCATTGATCGTATCAATATCAATTCGTGGCTGGATGTATATATATATGAAAAAAAAGGCTTAGCCAAAGAGTTGCTAAGTGGGCAGGTTGTTGGTCAAGATCACGGTAAAAATAAAATAAAAATCATTGTGTTATTAAAAGAAAATACAGAATTTCCCGAATCTATTCTTAAAGATTTGTACCAGCTTTTAATAAGTGGAATTGAAAATTAGGGGGATACTAAAAATGGATTTATCAACTGTAATTGATAAAAATAGAATTAATTTGGCAGTAGATGCAAATAATAAGGAAGAAGCACTTAATATTTTAATAGATATGCTGGTAAAATCGGGATCAATAGTATCAAAGGAGGTGTTCATCAAAGACGTTTATTTGCGGGAAGCTGAAGGAACAACTGGTATAGGGGGTGGCATTGCAATTCCACACGGGAAATCAAAGACTGTGGTGCAGACATCATTAGCGATTGGCAGAACTAAAAAACCTATTTTTTGGGAATCATTGGATGATGAACCAGTACAATTCATTATTTTATTTGCGGTACGCGATGTCGATAGTACAACGGTACATGTGAGACTACTGGGAGAGATTGCTGGTAAATTAGCAGATGAAGATATTGTTGAACGATTGCTTACTAGTAAAAAAGCCGAAGACGTTATTTCTATTTTCAGTCAAGATAATTAAGATGTGGAGGGATGAAAATGAATATTGTAGGAATTGCAGCTTGTACATCGGGAATTGCTCATACGTATATTGCGAAAGAAAAATTGATGAAGGCTGGTCAAGCCTTGAACCATACGATTCATATTGAAACGCAAGGGACAATCGGAACGGAAAATGAACTTTTAGCGCAAGATATTGCAGCAGCGGATGTCGTCATTATCGCAGCTGATATAAAAGTTGGTGGCAGAGATCGTTTTGAAGGAAAAAAAATTGTCGATATACCTACGCATATTGCTATTAAATCACCAAAAGCATTATTGAATAAAATTCAGGCAGAACTGGGAATTTGAATTTTTACGATTGAAAGGAAGTGCCCTTATGTTAAAAGAACTAGAACTAAAAAGGCATGCTATGACAGGAATTTCGTATATGATTCCATTGGTGGTTGCATCGGGCTTGCTGATTGCTATTGGCAATATAGCTGGCGGCAATCCGGCATTGATTTCAAATTACAAGAGTTCTTATACTTTATGGGAAGCTGCGGTTACATTAGGTGTATATGGAATGGGTTTGATTCCGGCAGTTATGTCAGCGGCAATTGCTTATTCAATTGCTGACCGACCAGGGATTGCACCAGGGCTTTTAATGGGGATGATCGCCAATGCTATGGGGGCAGGATTCTTTGGTGGCATGTTAGGCGGTTATATGTCCGGCTGGTGTGTTAATTTTTTGAAAAAAAATATTAAAGTGCCAATTTGGGCACAGGGTCTAATGCCAATGATGATTATCCCGTTATTATCCTCTATTATTGTAGCTTTTATTATGTTTTTTGTTATTGGCAGACCGATTGCAGTTGCATCTTTTGCTTTAACTGACATGCTAATCAACATGCAAGGCGGTTCAAAAGCGGTATTTGGTGCAGTGATGGGAGCGATGGCAGCTTTTGATTTTGGTGGACCTGTCAATAAAGTTGCTTCTTTGTTTGCGGATGGTCTTTTAATCAATGGAGTTTATGGACCAGAAGCAATTAAAATTTGTGCATCGATGGTTCCTCCGTTTGGTGTGGCATTATCATGGCTTATTCGAAAATCCAGATACAGCAAAAGTGAAGCTGATAATATAAAAATTGCCTTTCCTATGGGAATTTGTATGATTACGGAAGGTGTTATTCCAATTGCAGCCGTTGATCCACTTCGGGTAGTATTCTCCTGCTCTTTTGGGGCAGCTGTAGGTGGTAGTTTGATTATGTTATTAGATGTAGCATCTCCGGTGCCATCGGGTGGGCTGTTTATTGTTCCAGCAATGCAAAATCCGATTGGCTTTCTGATTGCTTTAGGCGTTGGTAGTGTTATTACAGCCTTATTATTGGTTGCATTAAAAAAAGATGCCGTTGAAAAACAAAATGATGGGGAAGACGATGAAGAGGAAGATGTTGATTTATCTGGTATCAATATCAAGTAAGTAGAGGAAGGCGTGTGTTTTATGTATGTTTCAATGACAGATATGTTAAAACGAGCTAACGCTGGAAATTATGCAGTTATGGCAATTAATTGTTTTAATCTGGAGACAGCACGAAGCGTAATTCGAGCCGCCGAAAAAGAGCAGGCACCAATTATCATCAATATTTTTCAAGATCATTTGCTGTATCATTGTGACAGCCAGCTTATTACTCCGATTGTTAAGATATTAGCAAATCGAACCAATATTCAGGTTGCTTTGAATTTTGATCACGGGCAAGACGTTTTGTTTTTGAAAAAAGCAATTGATGATGGTTTTTCATCGGTTATGGTTGATGCTTCAAGGTTTGGTTTAGCGGGGAATATTGCGATGACAAAAGAAATCGTGGAGTATGCTCATCCAAAAGGTGTCAGCGTAGAAGGTGAAATCGGTTGTATCGGTGGTACGGAAGGTGAGAAATTTACTGAAAATTCTATGTATACGGACCCCGTTGAGGCAGTTCAATTTATAGAAAAAACGGGGGTGGATGCCCTGGCAATTTCAATTGGCTCTTCCCATGGAAATTATCCAGAAAACATGGTTCCTGAATTTGATTTTAATCGATTGAAAAATATAAAAAATTTAACGCAAATGCCATTGGTACTCCATGGCGGGTCAGGTTCAGGTGAAAAAAATATTATCCAGGCAGTCAAGTGTGGCATTAACAAGATAAATGTCGGTTGTGATTTTATGAATGCGAATGTTCATGCATTAAAAGATAAACTGCAACAAAATCCAGACATAAATTATTACGATTTGGTCGATCATGTTGAAAAAGAGAGCATGGAGATTATAAGACATTATATTCAGTTATCAGGCTCAAGTAATCAAAATTAAAGGGGATAAAAAATATGTTAATGAATATGAAAGATTTACTCGTAGTGGCACAAAAAAACAAGTTTGCTGTACCTGCATTCAATACGAGCAGTAGTATGATTTTGAAGGGTGTTATGGAAGGCTGTCGAGAAAAAAAATCACCAGTAATTATTGCAATTCATCCCGATGAATTATCTTTTTTGGAAGATAGTTTTATAGCGACAGTACGGGAAGAAATCATGAACAGCAATATACCTGGTGTCATCCATTTGGATCACGGCGGTACGTTTGCTCAGGTGATGCGAGCGATTCACTGTGGTTTTACCTCCGTAATGATTGATGCTTCGTTACTATCTTTCGAAGAAAATATTGCCATCACGAAGAAAGTTATTGAAGCGGCACATCCGGTGAATGTTTCCGTTGAAGCAGAACTGGGAACGATAGGAACAACAGGGAATGGTGGGGGTGAAGCAGGGACCGAACAAATTATTTATACGCAGCCAGATACCGTAAAAGAATTTGTGGAAAGAACCGGCGTGGATACGTTGGCGATTGCTATTGGTACATCACATGGGATTTATCCCAAAAACATGAAACCAAAATTGAAACTTGATTTATTGAAAGAAATCAGAGGGATTGTTGATATCCCACTTGTATTGCATGGTGGCTCTTCTAATACGGATAGCGAAATTGCCGAAGCGGTGCGGTTAGGAATATCTAAAATCAATATATCAAGTGATATCAAAGATGCGTTTTATAAAAAATGTCGTGAACTATTACAAGATCCGGATATTCGTGAACCGAATGCAATTTATCCACCTTGTATTGAAGCAATGAAAGAAGTTATTTATGCTAAACTTGAATTGTTTAATGACATTGATAAAGTGAAATATTATAAATAATTCAGAGGATGTTTCATTCTTAGTAAAATTCTAAATCAATAAAAATTACTCATATTTTTATAATGTGAGTAATTTTTTTGTTTCGGGATTGTGATAGCACATTTAATGGATTTGTAAACAATATCATCTTATCGATATTCATTATTTATAGATTAATATTATCTTGACAAAAAGGATAATATTGTTTATTGTTAAGTTAAAGGAAAACAACATATTTAAAAAGAAGATATGTAATGAATTTTCATACGTTTGTAATATAATGCAATGAATGCAAGGTTGATTTTTAAATAAAATAAAGGTTTTGTTTATTTAGTAGTTCTTGTATAAGTTGATGCAAGGACTTTTTTTGTAGAATATTTATAGAATATATGTCAGGGGATGATCTTTTATGGATCAAGCACAAATAAAAAAATCAAGCTGGGTAGGTTATGGCATTGCGGTGTTATTGTTGCATATCATAGCACTTGGCTGCTTATTATCTGCCAATGCGGAAAGTGGAGCAATTTTAGGTCTTGGCTTTTTAGCATATACGCTGGGGTTGCGGCATGCATTTGATGCAGACCATATTGCTGCAATTGATAATACAGTACGAAAATTGCTACAACAAGAGAAAAACCCTATGGGAGTTGGATTTTATTTTTCATTGGGACATTCTACCGTTGTAATTTTGATGGCAATGGGAACAGCTTTTGCGGCTCAATGGGCAACTACGGTAGTTCCCGAGTTTAAAGATGTTGGGAGTCTTATTAGCACAAGCGTATCCGGTTTGTTTCTGATTTTAATTGGTTTACTAAATTTGGTTGTTTTGCTTGATATTTTTAAAATTTTCAAAGATATGCGTCAGGATTCCTATAATGAAGAACAATTGGAAGATTCTTTGCAAAATAGAGGATTTATGTCACGTTTTTTGAAACCATTGTTTAAATTTGTTAATAAAAGCTGGCATGTATATCCAATTGGCTTTTTGTTTGGGTTTGGCTTTGATACGGCTAGTGAAGTTGCGCTGCTTGCAATATCGGCGGGAGCTGCCAATAGTGGAATTAGTTTTTTAGGTATCATGGCTCTGCCACTTTTGTTTACAGCAGGCATGAGTTTATTGGATACAAGTGATGGCATATTTATGACAACGGCTTACAAATGGGCATTTCGCACACCGCTGCGTAAGTTATATTATAATTTAACCATTACGAGTTTGTCAGTCATAGCAGCACTCTTTATTGGACTCATTGAATTAGCGCAAGTCATTACACCACGGTTAGGTTTGACGAATGGTTTCTGGCTTTGGCTGCAAAATTTAGATTTTGGCACACTGGGGTATATATTGGTTGGTTTGTTTGTCCTTACTTGGCTGGTTTCGTATAGTATTTGGAAATTCGGCAAAATTGAAGAACGCATGACTTCGCAGTAAAAGAAAATCTAAAAATAGCTATCTCGCATGAGATAGCTATTTTGGTGGATTTTCTTTATTTGTTTTGGCGTAAAGACGTAACGGTTTGACCACCGATACCCCAATTGTCGGTTTCAACTTCATCGATTACGACGACTGCCGTTTTGGGATTTTTACCGAGGACATCAACAAGTAGTTGCGTAGCACCCTTGATCAGTAGCGCTTTTTGCTCTGGCGTAGCGCCGTCTTTTGTTATTTTAATATTTATATAAGGCATTTCTATCACAAACCTTTCCTCTATATGATTTTATTGAAGCTTTGAAGATATTATATCACAAAACTTGCATATGGATAATCTTTTATTAATTAATATTTACTATCCATTATTTAGGGTTTATAATAATGGTAAATCAACGAAGAGAGAGAAGGCATTATGATGAAAAAAATAGTTTTTATCAGACATGGCGAAAGTATTTGGAATATGAAAAATTTGTTTACAGGCTGGACAGATGTTGATTTGAGTGATAAAGGAATCGCTGAAGCCAAGCAGGCGGGAACAATCTTAAAGCAAAATGAGTTTTCATTTGATATAGCGTATACATCTCTTTTGAAAAGAGCAATTAAAACGTTGCATAATGTTTTGGAAACAATGGATTTATTATGGGTGCCTGAATATAAAACATGGGTTCTCAATGAACGTCATTATGGGGGACTGCAAGGGCTTAATAAAGCTGAAACAGCTGAAAAATATGGAGATGCACAAGTGCAGATTTGGCGTCGCAGCTATGATGTAGAACCACCGAAATTGACGGATGAAGCGGCAAAAGTGCAGGCAAATGATCCCAAATATAAAGATCTGGCACCAACATTATTACCAACAACCGAAAACCTCAAAGAAACGGTGGCGAGGGTTGTACCTTTCTGGCAGGAAACAATTGTACCACAGCTTAAAGCAGATAAGAAAATTATTATTGCAGCGCATGGCAATAGCCTGCGAGCCTTGGTTAAATATATCGATCATGTCTCTGATGAAGAAATCGTGAAGCTTAATATTCCAACGGGAGTTCCACTGGTTTACGAATTTGATGATGATTTGAAACCATTAAAACATTATTACTTGGAACAATAATTTGGTCATATGGATAAGAGGAATAAAAGAAAACAGGAAAGCTGTTTTCTTTTATTCCTCTTGTTTAGTTGGAGACTGTTTCATATCACATTGTTTGTATTTACAAACTTGTTAAATGTGATTACAATAAAGATAATAAATAGAAAGAAAATTTCGTATACTTAAAAATTTGCAGGAGGTTGATTCGAATGGGAGTTTTTAAAAAAGATTTTTTATGGGGTGGGTCTGTTTCGGCAATGCAGACAGAAGGGGCTTGGGATGAAGATGGAAAAGGAAAATCAGTTTATGATATAAGAACAGAAGCAGCAGGTATATCAGATTGGAAGGTAGCGATTGATACGTATCATCGTTATGAAGAAGATAATGCTCTTTTAGCAGAATTAGGGTTTCATTGTTATCGATTTTCTATTTCGTGGTCGCGGATCTTTCCAGAGGGGAAAGGGACCATCAATGAACAAGGTTTGGCTTTTTATGATCGATTTATTGATGATTTGCTGGCACGTGAGATTGAACCGATGATTTGTTTGTACCATTTTGATATGCCGTTGAAACTGGCTGAAGAATATAATGGATTTTTATCGAGGGAAGTCGTGGATTATTTTACTGAATATGCAAAGGTTATAGTGGACCGTTATAAAGATAAAGTGAAATATTGGTTGACATTTAATGAGCAAAATATTTTTGGCATGGAACATGCCTTTAAGATCAGTGGGTGTCAATGTAAAGAAACTGAGCGGAAGTTATACCAGATCCAATATCATACTTTTTTAGCACATGCGAAAGTGGTTAATTATATTCATGCTGTGGCACCGGCGTGTAAAGTGGGCGGCATGATTGCCTATCAGCTTTTTTATCCGGCTACTTGTAAACCGGAGGATGTTTTTTTTGCTCATCAGGCAGATGAACGGTTTAATCAATTATATTGGGAAGTATTTACAAATGGGAAATATACGCAAAATATGCTGGCTTATTTTGCGGCAGAAAACTGTAAGCCTGAAATGGTTGAGGCTGATTTGGTTATTTTAGCAAAAAGTAAAAGTGATTTTTTATCCTTTAGTTATTATGCAAGCAAATGTATGAGTTTTGCTGCAGCTGATAAAAGTAAACCTTTTTTTAGGCAGGTTGAACAAGCGCATGTAGCTAATTCTTATTTGCCGGCGAATGCCTGGAACTGGGAGATTGATCCATTGGGTTTTCGCCTGATTTTGGATAAAACGTACCAACAGTATAAATTACCTTTGTTTCCAATCGAAAATGGTATTGGCTGGGATGAGGTCTGGGATGGAACGCAACCAATCGATGACTCGTATCGGATCGACTATCACCGCAGTCATATTCAAGCCATGCAACAAGCAATAGAGAGCGATGGAGTGGATGTTTTAGGCTATCTTACATGGGCACCCATCGATATTTTAAGTTCACAGGGTGAAATGAAAAAACGATATGGCTTTGTTTATGTAAATCGTGATGAACATGATTTGAAAGATTTAAGCCGCATCCCAAAACGAAGTTTTGCCTGGATGAAGAAAGTGGCAACATCAAATGGATTGGATTTAGAATAACCCGGAGTCAAACGATAAAGCGTGGAGGGGATATTCATGAAAGACGGATTTCTTGAACGGTTTAGTGTTTTTGCCCAAAAAATAGGCGCACAGATTCATTTGCGAAGTCTACGGGATTCTTTTGCTACGATTATGCCACTTTATATTTTGGCTGGGCTGGCGACATTACTCAATAATGTGTTTTTTACACCAGATGGTTTTTTAGCGAGTATCTTTTTAGCGGGTACGATTGAAAAATGGCGCTTGTGGGGTAATTTGATTACGAATGGGACGCTCAATATATCGGCTATTTTAGTGGCGGTGGCGTTAGCATATCATTTATCCAGCAATCGCCGCGTGAAAAATCTTATCGCACCAATCATTGTGGCTGTTTCCTGCTTGATTGTTTTACTACCGGCGCTGGATAGCGTGGTTGTGCCGGGGACAAAAGATACTTTAATGGTATCCAATGTGATTCTTTTTTCTAAGATTGGCACAATGGGAATGTTTGCCGGTATTTTTGTGGGGCTTTTTGCGACGGAGTTGTTTTTGAAGCTTTCAAAAAATAAAAGATTGCAAATCAATATCGGACAAGGGGTCCCACCTGCGGTTGGTCAGTCATTTAATATTATGATACCGGCATTTATCGTAATTGGGTTCTTTAGCTTCGTGTCGTTTATTTTGCAGGCATTTTTGGATACAAATTGCATTACCTTAATTAGTACCTTAATCCAAGAACCTTTAAAAGCAATCAATACAAGTTTGCCAGGTTATATTCTGATTTATAGTTTTGGTAATTTTTTCTTTACCATGGGGATACATCAAGCTGTAATTAATGGACCATTGCTTGACCCAATTTTGTTATCAAATATCAGTGAAAATATGATTGCCTATTCACAAGGAGCTCCCATACCAAACATCATTAATTATTCATTTCAAAGTGTGTATGGTTTGACTGGTGGGACCGGTAACACGATTGGTTTATTGATTGCGATCTTTCTGTTTAGTAAATATAAAGTATATCGTGATATTGGTAAATTGGCATTGGCACCGGGGTTGTTTAACATTAATGAACCAGTTATTTTTGGCATCCCGATTGTATTTAATATTTCGTTGATTATTCCTTTTGTTTTATCGCCAGCAATTTGTTTGATTATTGCGTACTTTGCTACAGCATGGGGCTTTATCAGTCCGTGTGTGGTTTTAATTCCCTGGACGACACCACCGATTTTATCGGCTTTTTTGGCAACAGGCGGTGACTGGCGTGCTGTTGTATTGCAAATTCTACTAATTAGCGGGACGGCTCTTTTTTATCTGCCATTTTTGAAAATGAGTGAACGAATCGTGGAAGCCGAAATGGAAGGAAAAGAGATCGGAAAATAATATGGTTTTAGGCAAGAGTAAAAGAAAGGATGATGGTGGTTATGATTCGAATTTTATTAGCTTGTAATGCGGGAATGAGTACGAGTTTATTAGTGAAAAAAATGCAAGAAGCAGCAACACAGCAACATATAGAAGCAGAAATATGGGCTGTGCCAGAGGCTGAATTGTTTGATGAATGGACACGGGCGGATTTTGTTTTGCTTGGACCGCAAATTGGCTATATGAAAGATGAAATTGAAGAGATTATTCAAGGGAAAATACCAGTGCAGGTTATCGATATGAAAGATTATGGACGGATGGATGGCACAAAAGTTTTGCTTACGGTTGTTGAACAGTTAGGAAGTGCATCATGACAGGGAGCGAACAAGATTTATTTGAAATTTTGAGTAATGTGGGAGCTGCTAAAAGTGAATACATGAAGGCAATACAATCTGTGAAAAAACAAAATTTTACCGAGGTAGAATCTTTATTTAAGACGGGAGATGGATATTTATTAGCTGCGCATAAGGTTCATACCAAAATGATTCAGGAAGAAGCGGGTGGCAGCGAACCGAAAATATCGTTGCTTTTAGTTCATGTTGAAGATCAGTTGATGGGGTGCGAATCAATTAAAATCATGGCAAAAGAATTTATTCATGTCTATGCACAATTACAAGATTTAAAGAAAGAACAGACACTAATATTAAATAAAATCACATAAAAATGATATAATAAAGATGCTCTAAGGGGTTGGAGCATCTTTATTATATAGGTGGGTTGTGACAATGAAAACACAAAATAGGAGTTATCGTGAAATTGCTGAAGTGATAAAAAAACGCATAGAAAATAATGAATATCCGACAAATGCTTTGATTCCAAAACAAGTGGATTTAGCGGAAGAATTTTCAGTGAGTCGTACCACCATTGCCAAAGCCTTGGATATTTTGATTTCCAGAGGCTTTTTATACACGCGGCGTGGTGCTGGTACTTTTGTGACGAAAAGCATGGTACTGTCTAAACAGGACTTTTATGTGCAGGACTACATAGGTTTAACGAATCAATTTCCTGACGATACAGTTACAAGCAAGATTATTTTGTTTGAAATTGTTTTTCCCGATGAAAAAGTCCAGAGTGCTTTAAATTTGAAAGCAGAGGCGCCTGTCTATAATATTATCCGTCTTAGATTATTGAATGGTCAAAATTATATGCTTGAACATACACGAATGCCAGTACATTTAATAAAAGGTCTGCATCTGGAAATTTTGCAAAAATCAATTTATAAATATATTAAAGAAACGCTGCAACTGACAATGAGTAGTGCTTGGCGCAAGATTTTTGCTGATAAACCGAATGAACAGGATAAAAAATATTTAGGCTGCACTGAAACAGATCCAGTGATGCGAGTCGAGCAAATCGTTTGTTTGACAGACGGTGAGCCATTTGAATATTCCATTACGACACGTAAATATGATCAGGGCAGTTTTATTGTGATTGATCAAAAAAGCCGGTGTTGATATTGGATCATATGGAGCATATACTTAAGAGACTATTGCAAGATTTTATCTGTTTTGCAATAGTCTCTTAAGTATATGCAGCTTTTCATAGCATCTATTTACAAAAGTTACGCAAGCGTGATTTTGTTTATATAGAAATTATTTCTCAAATAGTTTTTTCCCTAAGGAAAAAGCCTGTCCAAGATCTTGTCCGATTGCATAGTATTTACGTTCTGGTGGGCTGAATGTAAATGGATTGATTTTGCTTAATACGGGCAGTCCATTATCTCCTAAGACTGCTTCATCGGCTTTGGCATCGATAATTTCACCGATGAATTGAGTGTGTAAACCCAAATCGATGGTATGTACAAGCTTACATTCTAACACCAAGGAAAATTCTTTGATATAAGGTGCATTGACCAGGTCACTTTTAACAGCTGTCAAACCAGTAGTGGCAAATTTGTCAAAGTTTTTTGCACTGGCAATTCCGACATAATCGGCAGCGGTTATTTGATCCACTGATGGAATGTTAATCGTAAAAGCTTTTTGGTTGATAATATTATTGTAAGAGGTACGAATTTTTTGTAAAGATACGGCTACGCATGGTGGTACGGAACAACAAATTCCGCCCCAGGCAGCCGTCATAATATTGGGTTTACCTTGGTCGTCATAGGTTCCGACAACCCAAACGGGTGTTGGTAGTGCAAAAGTGTCTGCTCCTAAAGATTTTTTCATCAAGTCACGTCCTTTTAACATTTTTTATATATATTTAGTTCAATTTCGGTTTGGGTGAGTAACGTCAATTTTGGGAAGATTGTTGTAAAATGTTTGGAAGCACTATGCGTATCAAGTGCTCTTTGATCTTGCTATTCTTCAATAAAGGTAAGTATCGTGGGATCTTTTATATCTTCACATAATGTATATGAAATATTTCCGGGTTCTTGCTGTGTTTGTGTGATTAAGTCAACAGCATATTGTTTAAATGTGGATAGGTCAGTTTCCTTTACGCGGCATTTTGCCACTATCTGGAGTGTGTTTATATTTTTATTACTAGCGGTTATGGAAATCACCTCCTTTCGTTGCGGCGGGGGGGATTTTGTCGTTCTTTTGTCTTTTGTAATAAATATAATAATCTAAATATCTAGAAAAACAGATATTTAGATTAAAAATATAACTGGAGCATTTTCCAGTATATTTTTTATAGATTATGTTTGATATAGGCAGCAAAATCTTGAATTGTTTTTTCATTGCGGCGATAATAGGTCCACTGTCCAATTCGTTTTGATTCTAAGAGTCCGGCATTTTGCATCATCAATAAATAACTGGACACGACAGATTGGGTCAAACCAGTTTTTTCTTGGATACGACCAACACAAATACCTCCGCCAAAGTGACTGTCATCCATCAAGCATCCCTGTGGTCCGAAATTTGTAGTTGGTTTTTTTAGTAATTCTAAAATTTGACGACGGCTTTCATTTGACAAGGCTTTAAATAATAACATAGTTTCCATTAGCTTATTATATCTAAATTTCTAGATATGTCAATGAGCATGCTGCCAGATCAATAAATGGATAAAGATTCTTTTCTATACCTCCTGTGACTAGGACTATTATCTTATTTTTATTTTTGGTATAAATATAAAAGGAATTACTAGATACAAACAGAACGAATAAATATAGAGATTTTGTTTATATTTTGTAAGTATTTAGGAGGAATGATCATAGCTTTTTTACTGATAAAACAATTTCAAGAGATACTATAAATATGGAGATGACAACTTACATGAAATCATTAAATCGCATTCTTATTTTATTTATTGGGTTATTATTTTTTAATACCGTGGTCAGTGCGCAGGCACCAAATTCCTTATATCAAGTTTCGACAATTAATGCTGTGCTGCAAGGTGTCTATGATGGACAGATGACTATGAAAGAGTTAAAACAGCATGGTAACTTTGGTATTGGTACATTTGAAGGCTTAGATGGAGAAATGATTGCCTTAGATGGGCAGTTCTATCAAGTTAAATCTACAGGGAGTGTAGTTTTAGTATCGGATCAAGTCAAAACACCTTTTGCCGACGTTATGGATTTTAAACCTGAGAAAACGGCAAAAATTCAGGATGTTTCAACCTTTAGTGAATTAGAACAGGCTTTGGATGGTATTATTCAAGATAAAAATTATATATATGCAATCCGTATAGATGGTGTGTTTACAGGAACAACGCGTAGTATTCCTGGTAAAACCAAACCGTATCCATCTTTAACCGATGCTGCTAAAACACAGTCTGTATTTGATATTCAAAATACAAAAGGTACGATTGTTGGTCTTTTTTGCCCGCAATATATTAGCGGAATCAACGTAACTGGATATCATCTGCATTTTATTTCGGATGATCGTAAAAGTGGTGGACACATATTAAGTGGTGGAATAAAAGCGGGGACTGTTAAAATTGAACGAATCACTGATTTTAGAATGATTTTACCGAATAGTGATGCTTTTCAGCAAGCGGTTTTAAATAAAGATTATAGTAAAGAACTTAATGGTGTTGAAAAATCAAAATAGTGTACAGTATTTTTGCATTATTTCTTAAATAGGGAGGATTTTGGATGAAGAGTCTGCGTATGCAGTTATTAGTGCCAATCATTAGTACGATTGCGATTATTTTACTTTGTGTAATGGCTATTTCGTATTGGAAGACATCAAGTATACTTCAGACAAATTTGGAAGAACGGTTTCAGATTCAAACACAAGAATTGGCCAATGCTTTTGATATCAGAATGCAGCGTGAAAAACTCGTTATGGATTCGTTTGGTAAACAGGGAACTTTTCAATTTTCGCAGTTACAGGCGGATCGTCAGTTGCAATTTTCTTTTTTGAAACGTATGCATGATGATTATTCGCAGTGGAATCCGGTTAGCTTTTTACCTGATTTATCAGGTAAAGATGTAGCGACTAGTGCTGGTAAATTGGTGGATGCATCAAGTTTAGCTTATGTAAAGCGAATTCCTGAAGGAAAGACTTTTATGGACAATCCGATTGTTTCGGTAACGACTGGCAAAACGATTGTCGTAGGCGTAGCACCGGTATCCGTCAATAACAAAGTCATTGGAGCGGTAGTTGGCGGGATTCCGCTTGAGGAATTCACCAAAGGCTTTAGTGAAACAAAAATTGGTCAGGCTGGGTATAGTATCTTAGCAGCTCCAGATGGTATGATTGTGAGTCATCCCAATTCGGAGCTTATTATGAAGAGCAACATTAAGGATTTGGGTAATGAACAATTATCCCAAGCGATAGAAACAATCAAACAAGGTAATAAAGGTTTTATGATCACACAGATTGATGGTGTTGAATCCATCGTGGCTTTTGTTCCGACGCAAGATAAATGGGGTGTCTTCACCGTTGCTCCAACCGCTCAGGAATTTGCTCCCGTACGACAACTTATGTGGTGGTTTTTAGCATTATTTTTGATCGGGCTGGCTTTGGCCGGACTTATTGTCAATTTGATTGCAAGCCGTATTGTACGTCCAATAAAGGAAATGGCACAATATGCCAGTGCCATCGCTCAAGGTGATTTAACGAAATCTACGCTTGAAACAGCGGATCATTCTCATTACGAGTCGAAAAATGAGGTTGGTGTTTTACATTCGGCTATGATTCAAATGAGAGAAAAATTATGGTCTTTGATTAGCCAAGTTAGTGATTCAGCAAGTCATACAGCAGCCTCCTCGTTGCAATTAAAAGAGAGTGCAAATCAGTCGGCGCAAAGTGCAACACAGGTTGCTGAAGCTGTAGTAAAAGTGGCCGCAGAAACAATGAATGGACAAAAAAGTATGGGTAAAGTACATTCAACGTTTGATGGTTTTATGAAAGAATTAAATACGATGAAGAGCAATACAGCAGATGTCAATAATTCGGCAAATCTTGCTGTGGAACGTACAGTTCAAGGGACTCAAACAGCACAGGCAGCTCGAATTCAGATGGAAAATATCAATACAAGTACGAAAAATGTCAGCGCAACGGTTGTTAAATTGTCAGAAGGAACTACGCAAATCAGTGAAATTGTCAATATGATTTCTGGAATTGCTGCCCAGACGAATTTATTGGCTTTAAATGCAGCCATTGAAGCGGCGCGGGCTGGTGAACAGGGACGTGGGTTTGCTGTAGTTGCTGATGAAGTTCGAAAACTGGCGGAACAGTCTCATAACTCGGCTAGCCAAATTATCAGCTTGATTGAAGAAATCAAAAAGTATGTAAGTGATGCTGTTTCAGCTGTCGACAAATCGTCGAACGATGTAGCGGCGGGAATGAAAAATGTAAATGAAGCCGAAATACATTTTTTGGAAATATCAGATTTAATAAAAAGTGTTCAGGAAAAAGCATCGCAGGTTTTGCTGCAAACGGATACGTTATCGAATAACGGTCATACTGTAGAAGATGCTTCGAATGAAATCAATCATTCCATGAATGAAACGGCAGCACATACCCAAACCGTTTCAGCGGCAACGGAAGAACAATCCGCAGCTATGCAGCAAATTGCCGCATCAAGTGATGATTTGGCACATGCAGCAACTGAGCTAAAAACGGTTTTGAATCAATTCCGCATTTAGTAAAAATATAATACTGAGAAAATACAAAAGAGACATGTATCCGTCTTAATGGCGGAGCATGTCTCTTTTGTGTTGATGCATTTCAAACTCAGTCTTCACAAACCTTATGTGGATTTAAAATGTTATTTGGGTCAAATACATGTTTGATGCCTTGCATCAGTCCGATAATTTCAGGCTGGATAGATTCATTGAGATAGGCTTTTTTCGCAAAACCAATGCCGTGTTCACCGGATACCTGACCGTCAAGTTCATGAGCTTTTGCATACATTTTTTTCATGGTCAGGCTTAAGCGTTCTTGCCAAATGATATCACTTAAATCATCTTTTAAGATATAAGCATGGAGATTACCATCGCCGGCATGTCCAAAACTTTTGATGCGCAATCCGATTTCTTTTTGTAGAGAATGTGTATATTCGACAAAATCATTGATCCGATTTCGTGGTACAACGATATCAACTTCATCCATATAGGTAGTTGATCCTTTGATTGCTTCTAAAAAAGCGCCCCTTGCTTTCCAGATAGACTCATTGCGTTCATCGGTGTCGGCAATTAATATATCAAGGGCACCTTGGTCAAGACAGATTTTAGCAACATTATCATAGGCGTTCTCAATTTCTTCCGTTGAATTTCCATCAAATTTCAATAATAAGTAAGCATCGGCTTGATTATCGGGGAATTTTTTGCCTAAATATTCTTCGGAATCCATAATGACTTCCCGTTCCATGAATTCAATTGCGGTTGGGATGGCTCTTGATTTAATAATGAGCGGTGCCGTGCCGATTGCTTGCGATAATGTTGGAAATGGTATGAGCAGACTGATTGTTTTTTTTGGCAGTGGAAGGAGTTTTAAAATAGCTTTGGTGACAATGCCGAGGGTTCCTTCTGAACCGACCATCAAATCCTTCATAGCATAACCTGAACTATTTTTTACGATTTTACCACCGAAATCAACGATTTCACCAGTTGGTAAAATCACTTCCAGACCGCGTACAAAATCCCGAGTTACTCCATATTTTACGGCACGCATGCCACCAGCATTCGTACTTATGTTACCACCTATCGTCGCCGATTTTTCACCTGGATCTGGTGGATAAAAAAGACCTTTTGGTTCAATATAGGCAGCAAGATCCATTAGCAAAACGCCTGGTTCTAATGTAAGTGTCAGATTTTCTTCATCTAATTCAAGAAAATGATTCATCAGAGTTGTATCAATCATAATGCCATGTTCAATTGCTACAGAAGCACCGACGAGTCCTGTTCCAGCACCACGGGGCGTCACCGCAATTTTTTTTTGATTGGCATACTTCAAGATTTGGGAAGCTTCTTTGGCAGAGCGGATTTTTACGACTACATCAGGATAGGATTCAGTACCACTGAGTTCATCATGACTAAATTCTTCATTGATTTGCGTGCCGTATAAAATACGTTCGTTATCGGCAGTTATTGATTCGAGAACTTTTAAATCAGCTTGGTCGATCCGTTTATATATCATGCCGAGACCCCCTTGGCAATTTTAATTTTTTCAATCAGTTTTGGAATAATCTCATAAATATCCCCAACGAGACCATAATTGGCAACTTGGAATATATTCGCTTTTGGATCTTTGTTAATGGACATAATCACATCAGAATGGTTCATTCCAGCCACAAATTGAACGGACCCAGATACGCCACAGGTAATGATGAGCTTTGGTCTAACCGTACGTCCACTGAGACCAACCTGATGTTTGGCATCAAGCCAACCGGCTTCCGTAATTGGACGAGTCGAAGCAACTTGTCCTCCTAAAAGGTCGGCAAGTTCTTGCAGCATTTCTAGATCAGCTTGCTTTTTGACACCACGACCAGCTACAATGAGCACTTCGGCCGAATCAATAAATTTTTCTTTTTCTTTGGGAACAACATTTAAGACTTGTACATTACAGTGTAATTTTTCTTCATTGATGAAGCAAGTAATAATTTCGCCGTGTTCGTCAGGCTGCCTTTTTGGTATATTCATTACCTTATAGCGAACCGTAGCGATTTGGGGACGGTGATTTGGCGTAAGAATCTGTGCCATGATATTGCCTCCGAAGGCAGGTCTAATTTGTACTAAATCGGTGTTTTCGCGCATTTCGAGTATGGTGCAATCGGCAGTTAATCCAGTGCCAAAGCGAGCTGCAATTCGTGGGGCTAGTTGCCTTCCAATTGTTGTTGCGCCGACTAAAATCGCTGTTGGCTTAATGTGATGGATGAAATCTTCAAATGCAGCGGTGTAGGCTTCAATTTTGAAATGTTCTAAACTAGGTGTATCATAGATATAGGCTTTATCAACGCCGTAATGTAAAAGTTCATGACTTTTGGTGGTGATGTTGCTGCCAATAAAAAGTGCATATACTGGTTGATTGATTTTCTTGGACAGTTCACGTGCTTTACCCAGTAATTCATAAGTAACGGGGTGGATTACACCATCGACATGATCCACGTATACAGCAATGCCCTGCCACTGTGTTTTATCTATTTTTTGTAGCGTATCTGCCGTATATTCAATGGCACCTGATGGTCCTTTTTTTACGCAAATCTGACACATTTTGCAAGCGGCATTTATGTTTACTTGTCCATTCTGTTCTTCCAGTGCGCCAAAGGGGCAAAGTGCCAAAAGTTCTTTGATATTGTCAATTTTTTCTTGATGCACAATAAGTTTTGCCATACAGAAAACCTCCTGAATTTCAAATAGACTCTCGGCATTCGCCGAACCAATTGGTACAAGGGTTTCCTCGAACCAGCTTTATAGCATTCCTCCTACTTTTTTTGTAGGAGGATATTTATTTTTCACAAGGCAAATTGGAAATTTGAAA
>Ga0302200_10000427_pt1 | contig 42369 bp, 38 predicted proteins | sample II_Bog_N3_1_FD_194585 | JGI IMG/M metagenome (GOLD analysis project Ga0302200, IMG submission 194585) | Peat permafrost microbial communities from Stordalen Mire near Abisko, Sweden - II_Bog_N3_1 | ecosystem: Environmental > Terrestrial > Soil > Wetlands > Peat | place: Sweden: Abisko...
CAGAGCATTTTCTTCGTCGGCTACGCGGATCCGGATTCACCGGCGGGACATCTGAAGGCGGCGAAACCGGGCGAGACATTTGTGTTCAGCCCGAGCGCGGGGCAGTTGACGAAGCGCTGCGACGTGCAGGATTTTGATTTGACGGCGCACGCGAATCGCGGCGACTTGCTGGAGTTCGTCGGCCAAGTTTCGCCGCGCGCGATTTTGCTCGGCCACGGTGATGACGCGGCGCGCCAATGGTTTGCGGAGCAGATCAATTTGCGTTGGCCGAAAATTAAAGTTTATCAGCCGCAGCCGGCGAAGCTGGTTTCCGTTTAGCCGCAAAAAAGCGCAGCAGTCGCAAAATCATTTCAAAACAGAAACCGCCGGACGAATAAATTTTCGTCCGGTGGTTTTTTAATTCCCGATTTTTAGTGACCGTTGCCGCTGACGATGTTCGCCAGGTTGAAAATGGGCAGGAACATGCAGATGACCATGCCGCCGATGACGACGCCGAGGAACACGATGAGCAGCGGTTCGATGAGCGACATGAGGCCGGAAAGCGTGGCTTCGATTTCCTCGTCGAGGAAGTTGGCGACGCGTTCGAGCATGTTGTCAATGTTGCCGGTCTGTTCGCCGGCGCTCAGCATGCGGATGATCATGCTGGGGAAAACGGGATGTTTGCCGAGCGCGGCGGAGATGCCTTCGCCGCGTTCGATGTCGAGGGCGGAGGCTTTGATGGCTTTTTCCATGACGGTGTTGCCGACGGTTTGCGAAACGATTTGCAGGACTTCCAGGATCGGCACGCCGCTGCGGACGAGCGAGGCCAGGGTGCGCGTGAAGCGGGCCAGACATATTTTATGCGCGATGGCACCGAAGATGGGGAGCCGGATGCGCTGCTTGTCCCAGAAGTCGCGGCCCTGCTTGGTCTTCAAGAAATAGAGCCAGCCCCAAATGCCGGCCCCGGCCAGGACGATGAGGTAGATCAGGTAATGCTGGACGATTTCGCTGATGCCGATCAAAAATTCGGTCGGCGCCGGCAGCTTGGCGCCGAAGCCGGAATACACTTCCTTGAAGGTGGGAATGACGCGAACCAGCAGAAAAATGGTGATGACGATCGCGACCACGGTCACCACGGTGGGATACATCAAGGCGGTCTTGACTTTTTTGCGGAGCCGTTCGGAGTTTTCCAGATAAGTGGCCAGGCGGGCAAGGATCTCGGCGAGCAAGCCGCCTTTTTCGCCGGCGGACACCATGGAAACATAAAGTTTGTTGAAAGCCTTGGGATGGCGGGTCAGCGCTTCGGAAAAACTTTCACCGCTTTCCACGCGGGTGGTGACGTCGCGGATGGTGTCGCGCATGACTTTGTTGGGCGTCTGTTCGGCGAGCGCCTGCAGCGCCTGCACGATGGCGATGCCCGCGTCAATCATCGTGGCCAGCTGGCGGGTGAACACCACCAGGTCGTTGAGCGCCACCCGGCCGCCCTTGGTCTGGCCGCGCTTGGCCGTCTTCTCCCGGATCTCCACGACCAGCAGGTTGCGGTTGAGCAACGCCGCGATGGCCGCCTGTTCGGTGGCGGCATCCACGGTGTTGCGAATTTCGCGGCCGGTGGCCGTTTCCCTGGCGGTGTAGGCAAATAATGGCATACCTTTGTTCGTGAATAATTCAAAGCGGCAGAATTGCAAGCGCAATCCTTGCCGCCGCCTCAAAAGTTAGCACGAACTATTCCAATAAGCCGCTTTCAGCGGATTGAATTTTTCAAAGTTCGGCGCTCCAAAACGCGGTGAAGACGGGTTTTAAGATCATTTAAATGATGATTTACAAGGCGGATAATTGGGCATTTTTCACAAGATGTTTCCGGTCAGGCAGTTAACAGAATCATTTTAAGAAAAAAAATAGTTGTCAATTGACTCGGTTTTCCCTAATTTTGAAATCAAACGCACCTGCAAGGTGCAGGGGTAAACTGTTTTTATCCCGTTCAACGCAGAAAAACAAAATAAACAAACAACATCGGAGGAACAGATGAAGTTTAATAAATGGACATTGGGTCTCGCAGCCGTCGGAGCCGTCAGCATGGCTTCCGCCGTCCGTGCAGACGACGCACCGAAAATGAGCGCTCTTAACACGGCGCTTTCAAACACCACCATCAGCGGCTATGTCAGCACATCCGTGAACTGGCTGGTCAACCACACTGACGACGGCGACTCCGTCGGTGAAAAAATCCCGCTGCAAGCCGGCAAAGCTGACGGCTTCAACTTGGATGTCGTCAAGTTGGTGATTGCCAAGCCTGAAGATCAAACCGAGTGGGCTTCTGGCTATGAGGTTGATTTGCTCTTTGGCCCGGATGCGGCTGGTTACAATAATTCCGTTTCCAGCAACACCGGTTCTCAAAATGGACAGTCTGAAGTGGCGATCCAACAGGCTTTCGTCACCCTGCGCACCCCCGTGGGTAGCGGCATTGACTGGAAGATCGGTGTCTGGAACACGGTCATCGGCTACGAATCGTTCGACGCCGGCAGCAATCCGAACTACACCCGTTCCTGGGGCTGGGCGGTTGAACCGACCGAGCACACCGGTATTCTCGCCAGCTATAATATCACCAGTGCGCTGGCTGTGAGCGCGGGTGTGGCCAATACCCTTGAAGCCGGCATTAACGTCCGCAACACCTACAACAACACGGGTGAGACGACCAGTTCTTGGGACAAGACCTTCTTGGGTTCTGCGACCTATACGGCACCCAGCACTTGGGGTTGGGCTTCCGGCTCGGCGTTCTATGCGGGTATGGTTTATGGCTTTGCTGGCGGCCTGGAAGGTGCCGGCGGCAGTCAGGGCGGTAACCAACAAAACTATTACCTTGGCACTACGCTCAACAGCCCGTGGTCAAAACTCACCTTTGGTGGTTCCTTTGACTATGTGCAGAACCTCGGCGGCACCACGGCCCTCGCTGGTGGTGGCGTCCATCTCAACGATTACGTCTTTGGCCTGTATAGCACCTACAAGGCCACGGACAAGTTGAGCTTCAACACCCGTGGTGAATATTGGGAAGTTGATGGCCAAAGCGGCAGCAGCTACAAAGGTGGCGACGCCGGCATTGAGTTGTCTGAAGACCTCGAATACGACCTCTGGGCCAATGTCCAGAGCCGTATCGAAGTCCGCTATGACAAGGCCACGAGCAGCGTCATTCCTGGCGAATCGGTTTTGCCGACCGGGGCCTTGGTTTCCGAGGCGGCCACGCTGGGCATTTACGCCAACATCATCTACAAGTTCTAATCTGATTTAGAACCTTTGGCCCCTGCCGGTTCGCCGGCAGGGGCTTTTTGTTTTTTCGCGGCTGAACTTTTTCAAATATATCATATCATCATATCTTGATGCGTTGATTTTTTATTTGCATCAAACCGGGCTTTCCGGTAGCCTTGGCCCAGTTGATCGAAATCCAAGCCTATGCGATTCATCCGCGACATCTATGCCGACAAGCAAGCCGCCCGGCAGCCCGTCATCTCCCTGGAATTTTTCCCGCCCAAGACGGATGAAGGTGACCGCACGCTTTTGGAAAAACAGATTCCCGCCCTGCTCGCCGCGCGTCCGGATTATTGCTCCGTCACTTACGGCGCCGGCGGCAGCACGCGCGAGAAGACGCTGATGATCGTGGATCGCATCCAGCGCGAGCACGGCCTCACTGCGCTCGCGCATCTCACTTGTGTCAATCACACGCGCGATGAAGTCCGCGCGCTGCTGGAAAAAATCCGCGCGCTGGACTGCAAAAACATTCTCGCCCTGCGCGGCGACCCGCCCGGCGGCGGCGAATTCCAGTCCACGCCCGGCGGCTTTGAATTTTCCGCGCAGTTGGTCAAATTCATCCGCGAACAGGGCGATTTTTCCGTGGGCGTCGCCGGCTTTCCCGAGGGCCATATCGCTAACAAAAATGGCAAGCACGCCGACTGGCAGCATCTGAAGGAAAAAGTCGAGGCGGGCGCGGACTTTGTCGTCACGCAATTATTTTTCGACAACGCGGACTATTTCGAATTCCGCGATTATCTCACGCAGAAGCTCGGCGTGAACGTGCCCATCGTGCCAGGCATCATCGCGATCGTGAGCGCGACGCAGATCACGAAGTTCACCCAGCTGTGCGGCGCAAAAATTCCGCCGGGGCTGCGCGCGACGCTGGATGCGATCGGAACGGACGACGCGGCGGCCTTGAAATTCGGCATCGAATACGCCACGCGCCAGTGCGAGGAACTCCTGCGCGCCGGCGCACCCGGCCTGCATTTCTACACGCTCAACAAGGCGCACTCCACCGTGCAGGTCGTGAAAAATCTCGGGCTGGCTTAAACAAATTGACGGCGCGCGGCGCTGCCAAATTACAAACCGAACTGGTTCGCCATGATGCCGATGACGCTCAATGGCCCGGTGTCTTCCAAGCTGTCCGCCGCCTTGTCGAGCTTCTGCAGCGAGAGCTTGGCGTTCTTGTAGAAATCCTGGTCGTTCACCAATTTGCCTACCGTGCCCTGGCCCTGGTTCACTTTGATCAGAATGGATTCGAGATTGGTCATCGCGCCGGCCGTCGAGCGGTAAAGCGTGTCGTCGGTCAGCAATTTTCCAATCGTGCCCTGGCCGGAGCTGATGTTGTTGACCGCCGTGTGCACCGAGATGGCCGTGTCCTGCAGATTGCTCACGGTGGACAACGCCGTGTTGTAAAGCGTGTCGTCATAGATCATTTTTCCCACGCTGCCCTGGCCGGAGGCGATCTGGCTCGTCACATTTTTGATGTTCGAAATGGTCGCCGTGATGGGCGCGCTGTTTTGCTTGATGAAATCGGTGAGCGGCCCGAGCAGGTTGTCAATCTTGTCGCCGGTGAAACTCTTGGTCAAATTTTGGATGCCACCGGCGGCGGCATCGAGCTTGGCCATGATCGCGCTCAAGTCCGGCTGCTCCGCCGTTTCGAGCACCGCGCCCTCCTCGGCCTTGGGCGAATCCGGCGCGCCGAACGAAATGTTGACGAAATTTTGCCCCATCAGGCCGGTGAACTTGATGATGGCCTTGCTGTCGGTCTTCACGTTGGCGTCGAGCTTGAGCTTCATGGTCACGCTGACTTTTTCGTCGGTGATCTCGATTTTTTCCACGCGGCCGATTTCGACGCCGGCCATCTTGACGCGGTCGCCCACCTTCAAGTCCTGCACCGTATCGAACAGCGCGCTGACGTGCTTGCCGCGGCTGAACAGGTCGGCGCTGCCGAGGGTTTCGATGATGAGCACGGCGGCGCACACGGTGATGGCCACAAAAAAGCCGAGCTTGGTTTCGAGTGAATTTTTCATAGGCTGGGTCGTTTATCGTTCACGTTTGAAATCCGCGTTCAAAAATTCCTGCACGCGCAGGTCGTTGAAATTTTTCACCGCGTCGGGCGTGCCGACGGTCACGATCTGGCCGTCAATCATGACGGCGATGCGGTCGGCCACGCCAAACGCCAGGTCGCGGTCGTGCGAGACGACGAGCGACGTGACATGGATGCGATGATTGAGGTCGAGAATCTCATTGCCGATGACGACGGCGGACAGCGGGTCCAGCTCGCTCGTCGGTTCATCGTAAAGGATCAGTTGCGGCTCGATGACCAGCGCGCGCGCAATGGCGGCGCGTTTTTTCATGCCGCCGGAAAGTTCGCTCGGCATCTTGTCCACGGCGTCTTTCAGGCCGACGGCGGCCAGCACTTCCGCGACAATTTTTTCAACCTCTTCCGGCGATTTGAGCCGGTGTTCCGTCAGATACAAACCGACGTTTTCGCCGACGGTGAGCGAATTCAGCAGCGCGCCGGACTGGAAGACGAGCGCCATGCGATATTTCGCCGCGATTTCCGGCGTGGTGAGCGGTTCGCCGTTGATGAAAATTTCGCCGGCGTCCGGTTCTTCCAGGCCGATGAGATGTTTGAGCAAAACACTCTTGCCGCTGCCGCTCGGCCCCATGATCACAAAAATCTCGCCGGGCTTCACTTCGATGTCCACGCCCTTGAGCACTTCCTGATCGGCAAAACTTTTGCGCAGGCCGCGCACGACGAGGCCGACGCCGGAATTGTTGTTTTGGTTCTCGCTCATTTCAGCAAAAAGCGCGTGAGGATGTAATCAAAAATCACGATGAGCACGATGGAGTTCACCACGGCTTTCGTGACGGAACGGCCGATGCCGCGCGGGCCGCCAATCGTCACCAGACCCTGATGGCACGACACCACGCCGATGATGATGGCGAAACAAAAACTTTTGAAGACGCCGTTGGCCACGTCCTTCAATTCCACGATGTCGCGCAGGTCGGCGAAGAAAACGCGGAACGGGATCTCCATGCGGTGATTCAGATCCGCGACCACCGCGCCGCCGAACCAGCCGACCAGCACGGAAAAAATCACGAGCATCGGCAGCGCGACGGCGATGGCGAGGATGCGCGGCAGGACGAGGTAATGGATCGGGTTGATGTTCATCGTGCGCAGCGCGTCAATTTCCTGATACACGCGCATCGAGCCGATTTCCGCCGCCATCGCCGAACCGATGCGGCCGGCGATCAGGATGGCCATCATCACCGGCGCGAGTTCTTTGGCGATGGCGATGCCGACCACGCCGCCGACGGCACTGGGCAAACTGCGTTCCACCAGCACCGGCCCGGTTTGCAGCGCGATGACCGCGCCGATGAAAAAGGACAGGACGCAGACCATCAGCAAACTGGCGTTGCCGATCTCAAAAAACTGGTCAAACACCTTGTCCTTCTGCCGCCACGTCTGCGGCAAGGCCAGCAGCGTGCGCCAGAACAGCAGGACGATTTCTCCGATGTTCTCAAACATGATTCAGGCGCGGTTCATTGGGCGGTGGCGGTGGTCTTGAAAACGGTGAAGTAAAAGAGCTTCGTCCGTTTGTTTTCCCCGTCACATTGATACTGGAAAAGCCCGAACAGGAGCGAGACTTTTTTATGCGCCGGCGCGGTCTCGCGGCGATAAAGATTCCACAGCAACGACTGGCTGGCCGCGCCGGATTTCGGATCCGTTTCCGCGCGCCAGAGCGACCAGAGCGGCGACCAGTTGCGTTCGATGCCGGGATTTTCCGGCACGGCGGGTTCGATGAGGGCGAGGATTTGCAGGCGTTCATCGCCGTTGAAGTCGCGGTACCAGGTGAAGAACGGCCACATATCCACGCGCTGTTGGTAATGGCCGGTCTGGGTGTTTTTTTCAACGGTATTTTCGTAAAGGTAAAAAGCCACGCGGGTCCGCTTGAAATCGAGCGGATCAGCATGCGTGCGGCGGAAAGTATAAATTGGCCAGAGATAGGAATCGCTTTCCTGCGTGGCGTTGTGCGACCGGCTGAAGATCGGGAAGACGCGCGAGGTGGTCTTGCCTTCGCCGCGCGCGAAGATCACAACCGGCCACGGCATCTGCCATTCACGGTATTTTTTTTCACGGTTGTCAATCCAGGTAAAAAACGGCCATAAGACCGTCGTCGAATCCAATTCGGGCGACCGGGTGTAAACGAATAGCGGAATGCTGGCGCGAAATTTTTCGGGGACGCCGGTCTTTTTTTGGCCGGCCAGACTTGGCTTATGCGTGATGGAAATTTGCTCGGCGTTGTCCGTGCCGATGCGGTTGTCCTGTATGATGCAAAGCGGCCAGAGATAAAAAGAGCGGTGGTAACCGCCCACGGTTTCGATGTCGCCGAAGCCGTTCGTTTGCAGCGTGGCGATCTTCTGCTCGCTGCCAACGAACGGCCAAATTTTCCAGCCGTGCATTCCATCGCCCTGGCGGACGGCCCCGAACGGATAAAGATAATTATCCGTGACGAAATCCTTTTTCCGCGTCTCGCTGTAAATCGGAAACATCACGAAATGGATTTGATCGCGCGACAGGCGGTTTTTGATCGTGCCGTAAAACGGAAAAAACGCGGTGTAGTCCAAATTCGTGTCCGTTTTTGATCGTTGATAAAAATAAAACGGAAAAATCGTGTGCCGGGTTTTGTCGGCACCGGTCGGCTCCTGCCCGCCGGCAAAGCTGATGAGCTGGAAAAGCTGCCAGCGCCATTCCTGACCGTATTGCATCCGCGTCAGCAACGGATACAAAAAATCATAATTGGTGTATTGCACGGACGGATTGCAGACGTGCGAATAAAATGGCGGAAACGCGAAGCTGTTTTCATCCTCGGTCTGCTGCGAATAATAAAACGGCCCGGCGGCTTCGGTGCGATAACCTTGTTCCAACGTGAGATTAAAGCGGTCAAAAATAAATCCGTAACTGTTACCAAAATTATTTGTTTCACCGCCATCAACTTGCTCGCAAAAACGCGTGAGCAGGAAAATAAATGCCAGCCACAACCTCCAATAGCGCTGGTGCGCCGGATGATTGCATTTCTTCGTTATCGTTATTTCGTTCGCTGACATCGTGTTCTTGGCTTGAAAGCGGGCTTATTTAACATTGAGATTGACTTTATTCGTTTATCTCTTAAATTTGTTTTAATTGAGGTTTTTGCCTCGGTTCCTCCTGACCCGGTGTTGGTGGTGCGCTGCCAACATCGGGTTTTTTATTTTCAACCAGCGGCCGCCAACGGCCAAGCAGATTCAACAGCGCCGGCAAAAACGTCAGCGCCGCGATCATGCACATCGCGATGCCGACCGACATGATGTAACCGAGACTGTGGATGCCGCGATGTTGCGCAAGGATGAGACTGCCGAATCCCGCAATGGCCGTCAATCCCGACACCAGCACCGCCTTGCCCGTGCTGCGCGCCAGAATTCCCGGCGTGCGCTCCTCGGCGTAGCGGTTCAGGATGTGGATGCCGTTCGTCACGCCGATGCCGATGACCAGCGGCAGCGTCATGATGTTCGCCGGATTAAACGGCACATGGTTCCAGCCCATCAATCCCGCCAGCCACAACGTTCCCAGCCCGACCGGAATCAGCGATAAAATCACCGCCGTCAAACTGCGGAAATGAAAAAACACCATCACCGCGATCGCTCCCAGCGCATACCATGCCGCCGTGATATAACTGTTCTTGAGCAGCGTCGTGTATTCCAGCAATTGCACCGGCGAACCGGTGATGACCGGGTGATTGCGGTCCTGCGGATCGAGTTCGCGCCGCAAGGTCGTGACAAATTCTTTTTGATTTTCATGCTGCCAGACATCTTTTTTCGGATAGACCTGCAATAAAAATTTCCCCGTCACGCCCACGAAACGGTCGCGCAAGGCCGGCGGCAGATCATCAATCCGCAGGGGCGCGCGGTCGTCCTGCCTTTGCAGCGTCTGGAACGTCACGCGCAGATCGTCGAACAATGCCTGTTGATACTCGCCCAGTTTTTCGCTGCGTTCCGCCAGCGCCGCGTTGTCGCCCGCCAGCATCGCGCGGCGCAGGTTCAACACGGTTTTTTGCAGCGACGCCAGTTGGCGGGACAAGTCCGCGTCCGTCTGGCCGACGGCTTCCAGTGCCGAACCGATATAGCCGGAGAACGAATACAGCGTCCGGCTCAACGCATAAATGTCCACCGGCTGCACATCCGGCGCGCTGAAATCCAGCGGCGCGACCGTCGCCTTGATGTCGGAGATCAACTGCAGCTTCGCATTTTGATCCTGATGCAAAAAGCCGGCGATGGATTCCACGTCCGCCACCACGTTCGTCAGCGTGCGGATTTTTTTCTCCAGCGCGACGGCCTCGTCCAGATTGTCCGCCACCACCGCGCCGAACAGCACCGATTTGTCCGCCGAATCAATCAGCTTCTGTTCATACACCACCGCCGGCAGACCGGCGCTCTGCATGTTCAACAAATTGTAATCAAAATAAACTTTCCGCGCCTCGATTGCCGCCGCCGCGCTGACCACGACAATGACCAGCGTGACCAGCACCGGCCGCTCCAGCCAGAAACTTTCAATCTTCGCGCGGCGCTTTTCTTCAAATTGAATTTGATGATCCATCATGTTTTGCCGGCCGCGCAGCAGCATCACCGGCAGCAGCGTCAGCATTGGCACGAGGCAGATCATCAGGCCGCCGCCGCAGATGATGCCCATTTCCTGGATGCCCTTGAAGTCCGTGAACGCCATCGCCGCGAACGCCGCCGCCGTCGTCAGCGCGCCCATGATGATTCCCTGACCGGTGAACACCATCGCCGTCGTCAGCGCCTCCGTTTCCGTTTTGCCGTGGCGCAATTCTTCCTCGTAACGCGTGATCAGATGCACGCCGAAATCAATCGCCAGCCCGATCAGCATCGGCAGAAAGGTGATTGTCAAAATGTTCAGATGCCCCACCGTCACCGTCGCGAACGCAAACGTGTAAGCCAGCCCGAACAGAAGACAAATGATGGCCTTGATCGGCCGCCCGGTTTCGTTGTAGCCGTAGATGAAAATGATCGCGCACAAAATCAGCGCCACCGCGCCGGCCAGCGTCGTGTCTTTTTGCGACTGCGCCATTTCATCATGTTCCAAGACCGGCTCGCCCGTCAGCCCCGCGTTGACGCCGGGAACTTCCGCCCGCGTCGCCTGCACCAGTTGGCGGATGCGTTCCACCGCGTCGCCGTTCAAGTCGTCGCTCGGCGCGTGCGCGGTGACGAGAAAAATGTTTCCGTGATTGAACGTGATGTAGGTTCCTGTCGTCGCCTCATTGCCGGTGTCGAACAGCGCTGTCACGCCCGGCGAAGGCGGCGTGCCGGAACGCTCCAGACTTTCCTGCGCCTGCTGCAAAATGCGGTCGAGCGCCGGCAGCGACTTCATCAGCGCATCGGTCTGCGCGTCGGCCTCATGCCGGGCGGTGCGGAACTGCGTGTTGACCAGCTCAAAAAACGAAACCAGGTTGGTCGTCTGCGAAAATTTCTGGATGAACGGCAGGTCGTCCTTCAGCGTGTCGCGCAGCCCGGCCAGGTCGGCTTCCGGCACGAACAGCAGCGCCTTGCCGCCCATCATCGGCAGGTCGCCCTTGTAAAAGACATCCTTGAACAGGTTCGTCTCCGCCTCCAGCCGCGCGCCGAGCCGCTCGACGAACTGCCGGTTCTTTTCCACGTTCTCGCTTTCCACCACCACCACCAGATCGTCCTGCTGCGGAAACTCTTTTTGGAAGGCGAGAAAGTTGTGGTGGTAACGCTGGTTGCCGCCGACCAGATTATTTCTATCCGTGTCGAACTGGAGAAATTTCACCGTCACCGCGACGCACAAAAAAAACAAGACCACCTGCGGCCAGAAAAGCCAGCGCGGCCGCCGGATGACCGCCGCCGCGAGCCGGCCCAGCAGCCGCGCGAGAAAACTGTCTGGGCTCAACGCCTTCATCGCGCGTCACGCCTTTTCCACAAACACCGCCGTGCCGTAGCACAGCACCTCGGTGATGCCCGGCGCGATCTCCGTCGCATCGTAGCGCACGCCGATCACCGCGTTCGCGCCGAGCTGGCCGGCGTGTTCAAGCATGAGGTTGAACGTGTCCTCGCGCGCGCGTTCGCACAGGTTGGTGTAGAGCGTGATGTTCCCGCCGAAGAGCGATTGGAGGCTCGCGCCGAAATTGCCGACGATGGAGCGCGAGCGCACAATGATGCCGCGCACCACGCCGAACGACCGCGTGATGCGGAAGCCGGGCAGTTCAAACGCCGTCGTCGTGAGGGGATGCGTCAGGTTCATAAAACAGCGACCGTGATTGAACACGACCGGCGGTGTCCGCAAAAGGCAAAACTTGCGGGGAAGTTTTGCCGGTAGAAATTTATTTAAAACGATTGCGGAAATTTTATCCGCCCGCACCTTGACGGGCGGACAAATTTGAGCAGGTTCAAGAATTTGCCAGCGTTCCCAGCGGCAGGGAAACCCGCACCACGCCGGTCTTGGACGGCACGATCTCCAGTTTGCCGTGGTGCGTCTCGATGATGCGCTGGCTCACGGCCAGCCCCAGACCCAAGCCCACGTTGCGCGTGGTGAAAAATGGCGCGGGAACTTTCTTGGCGGTCTCGGCGCTGAAACCGCCGCCGTTGTCCTGCACTTCGATGGTCAGCGAACGGTCGCCATTGCTGCCGGCGGTCTTGCACGTCACGTCAATTTTTGAATTTTGCGGATTGGATTGCAGCGCGTTGAGCATGATTTCCGAAAGCGCGTGCTTCAACGCGGCGCGGTCGCCGACGACGGTGAGCGGCTGGCTGGCCGGATCAAATTTCAACTGCGCGCCGCTGGTGGCCTGATGCCGGTTCGCTTCCTGATACGCGTCCTCGACCAGCTTGCCGAGGGCAAACGTTTCCTGCTCGAACTGGCCTTCGCGCGCGAGGAACCGCATCTGATTGTTCAGGCGCATGATGCGTTTGACGCTTTCGCCGAGCGCCAAGTCGAGCGACTTGCGGAATTCCGGGTCGGCAAAGCGTTCGTTCAACAGTTGATGATGCGTGGACAGCGGCACGACGGCGTTGCCGATCTCATTGACCAGCCGGTAGGACATGGATTTGATGAGGCGCAGGCTGGCCGCTTCAATTTCCAGCCGGCTCAACTGTTCGCTCTCGCTCAAATCCTCGGCGGTGAGCAGCGCGGAGACGGGCACGGACGAATTGCCGTGCTGGAACGGCAGCACGCTGACCTTATAGACCGTGTTGGGCGAATTTTCCGGCTCGTAGCGGAACGGTTCCAGCGCCGCGCCGGTCTTGAGCACCTGGTAAATTTTTGCGCCGAGCGCGGGCGGCAGGTCGCTGAATTCCAGCTTGCCGGTGCGTTCGTTCTTGCGGCCAAAATGCCGGCGCGCGGCCTTGTTCGCGTGCAGCACTTTGAGATCGCGCCCGACGACGATGCACGCACTGTTCAATTCGCGCAGCACATCGGTCATCATCTCGTGGTTGCCGGCCAACTGGTCGTGCAGCCAGATGTTGCGCAGCGCGAGGCCGACTTGTTCGAGGAGATGAAAAATCAATTCCAGTTCCACGTTCACGAGCGGTTCGCCCGTCACGCGCCCGTCAAAAATCGCGACGCCGATGATCGTGTCGCGGTTCGGAATCGGCACGGCGACCTGCGCGCCGAGCAGTTCAAATTCTTTCTGCGCCTCGGCGTCGGCGCGCGCCTCGTCGCTGTCGCGGCGGAGAATGCGGCCCAGCTTGGTGACCTGCGCGCCGATGCCGGAATCCAGCGACAGTTCAAAATGTTCGAGCAAACCGTTGGCGAGGCCGATGGCTGCCGCCGAGCGCAGCCGCCGGCTGTCTTCCGGCGAAATCACCTCGGTGAGCGGCGAACAAGGCCGGTTCAAAAAAATGGCGGCGCGGTTGACGCTCAGGATGTCGCGGAGAAACTGGAGAAATTGTTTCAGCATCGCCTCGGCGTCGAGCGAGTGCGTGAGGATCGGTGAAAAATCGCGGAGCACGTCGAGCGTTTGCGCGGCGTTGACGAAACGCGCGCCGGCATGAGGATCTATGGCGGTGCGCGCAAAGACAGCGGTGTTGCCGGGCGGAACATGGGTCGCCGGTCGCGCGGGCGTGGCGGTGGCCGCGCTCCAGAGCCGGTCCAAAATGGAATTCAACAGCCGTTGCCGCACGGGCTTGGTCAGGATGTGCGTGACGCCGTGCAAAAAAGCTTCTTCTTCCCAGTCGGCCTGCGCCGATTCGGTGAACGCGATGATGGGAGATTTTTTATCGCGCCGACGTAGGCGCTCGATACACCAGATGCTTTCCACGCCCATGAGATCGGCGTCCAAAATCACCGCGCCCGCGAGGCCGTGGGCGACGAGCGGCTCGGCTTCCTCCACGTTGATGCGGTGGACAATGCGATATTGCTCCGAATCCAGACTTGCGCGGATGCTTTCCGCGAAATCAGGATGGGGCGACAAGACCAGAATTGTCTTCATTTTGCGCGGTTTTGCAGAGGTGATAAAATCGTTGCCGTCACGGCCAACATCTTTCACACAAAGCGCGCAAAGGTCAATGGAATCTTGGGTCGTGAACCGTCATTTTTGAGCCGTCAACTGGAAGCGATGAGCTTGTCCCAGAGTTGCTCGTTCAACATCGCTTTTTTCAGGAACTGCGTGTCTTCGGAACTGCTGCTGACCGGTTCCGGCTGCAACGGCAGGCGGATGGTGAAAAGGTTTCCGCCGCCCGCCGGACTCACGGCCTCGATGGTGCCGCCGTGATGGTGCGCGATGAAAAAACACGCCATCAGATTGATGCCGTATTCCGACGGCGCGCCGCCGGTGAACGGATCCAGCACCACGCGGAGCGCATCTTGCGGCAGCGCGGGGCCATTGTCGGTCAGGCGAATCGCGATGCCCGGCCGGTGGCCATTGGTGACAGCTTCGGCGGTCAAACGGATGCGGCTGCCGGCGGGCAGCATGGCGAGCTCGTCTTTGAACAGCAGTTCAAACAGCCGGTTGAATTTTGGCAAGTCCGCGTGGATGACCGGGAGATTTTCCGGAATCTGATTTTCCACCACAATGCGGCGCGCGGCGAAGGCCGGCTGCAATCCCGCCAACACCGCCGCGACGGCGGGCTGGACCTGGATTTCGTCGGCGAACGGCGCGCCGGATTTATTTTCCGACGCGGTGCGCAGGTCGGCGAGCAGGCCGTTGATTTTTTCGATCTGCGACTGGACGTTGTGGTGGTATTCCTTCCAGAAACCCGGATCGCGCAAACCGTCGGCGGTGCTGCCTTTTTCTTCCTCCATCTTGACCGGCGCCAGTTCCAGAAATGTTTTCACGGCCACCATGGAATTGCGGATCTGGTGGCTCAAGCCGGCGGCGAGCAGGCCGAGGCTGACAATGCGGTCGGCGATCATCATGTTGCGCAGCACGGACATTTTTTCGTGCAGCAACTGGTCGCGTTCGGCAGCGACCATGAAAAATTCCAAACCCTGCCGCAGGTGCAATTCCAGTTGCGCGGGATCCCACGGCTTGCTGACGTATTTGTAAATCGAGCCGTTGTTGACGGCCTCGATCGCGGCGTCCATGTCGGTGAACGCGGTGACGAGGATGCGCAGGATGCGCGGGCGGAGCTTGCGCGCGTTTTCCAGCAGCCAGACGCCCTTCTCGCCGGGCATCCGCTGGTCGGTCATCAAAATCCCGATTTCGCCGCCGTGTTCCTGGAGGAGCTTCAGCCCGTCCTGCGCGCTGGCGGCGGTGTAAATGCGGAACGTGTCGCTGAAGGCGCGGGTGAAACTCACCAGCGACTTCTCCTCGTCGTCCACATAGAGGACGGCGAATTTTTTATAGTCGTATAGGTTCTCCATGTTTAATTTCCATTTCGGCGGCGGCTTCGGCGTTGGCGGGGAAGTCCAGCGTGAACTGGCAGAATTTTCCGCGTTCGCTGCGCACGGAAATTTTCCCGCCGTAACCCTGCACGATGCGGTAGCAGATGCTCAAGCCGAGGCCCATGCCTTTGCCCACTTCCTTGGTCGTGAAAAATGGGTCGAAAATCTTGTCCACAATCTTCTGGTCAATGCCCGGCCCGTTGTCGCGGACGATGATCAGACTGCGGTTGCCTTCGAGGCGGCCCTCAATCCAAATTTGCGGCGGTTCGCCGCTGGCGAATTTTTTTTCACTCAAGGCGTCCAGCGCATTCTGCAACAGGTTGACGAGGACATGAATCAGCTTGTTCCGATTAGCCCAGAGCAATTGATCCGCCGGCAAATTTTGATGGATGACCGCCTTGTCCTTCCATTCACCGGTGAGAAAACGCACCGCCGCCTGCGTGGTTTCCGCCACCTCGACCGGCTCGCCGGTGCCGCCGCCGGGATGCGTGAACGTGCGCAGGTCGGACACGATGTTGCGCACACGTTTGAGCCCCTCCTCGACGTCGTTGATGATCAGATCAAACTCGGCGCGCTGCTCCGGCGGAATGCTTTTCCCCTTGTTGCGCAACGCGAACAGTCCGGTCAGCGAATAGTTCAACGGGTTGTTGATCTCATGGATGATGCCCGCGCTCAAACGGCCAAGCGAGGAAAGTTTTTCCGACTGCACCAGTTGCAGCTCGGTTTCCTTGATCTGCTCGATGGCATCCGTCAACTCATCGTTCTGCTTGGACAATTTCCGCTGGTAGCGGTTCCGCTCGATCAAATTTTTCACGCGGGCCTGCAGTTCCACCGAGGAAAACGGCTTGGCCAGAAAGTCGTTGGCGCCGATCTGCAACGCTTCAAATTTCGCCTCTTCATCCGCGCGCGCCGTGAGCAGGATGACCGGGATGCCCGAGGTCGGCGCGTATTCACGCAGCTCGCGGCACACTTGCAGGCCGTCCTTGTTCGGCATCATTAAGTCGAGCAGGATGAGATCGGGCGTGACTTCATTGACTTTGTCGGTCGCGTCCAAACCGTCCACCGCCTCGATGATTTCATATTCATCCTCCAGTTGGGATCGCAGAAACCGGCGCATATCCGGTTCGTCGTCGGCCACCAGGAGCAACGGCCGGTGCGTGCGGCGGACAAACGCACCGGAACTTTTGGCTTCGCGCGCGGCGGCCAGCGTGGGAAACAGATCCGCACGACGGTAAAGGTTGGCCAGCCATTCCTCATTTTGCTCCGGTTTGATCTTGGCGGCCAGCGCGTCGGCGCGCGCGGCGGAGGCGAGCTTGTCGGCTTTCAAGTAAGGCAGCCGGATGGTGAAGGTCGCGCCTTTGCCTTCCTGGCTTTGCACGGACACGGTTCCGGCCTGGATTTCCACCAGCTCTTTCACGAGCGCGAGGCCGATGCCGACGCCTTGGAATTTTCGTTTCGACGAACTGTCTTCCTGCCAGAAGCGGTCGAAGACGAACGGCAGGCTTTTTTCCGCGATGCCCACGCCGGTGTCGCTGACGATGAGCAAAAATTCCATGCCATCTTTTTCAACGCGCAGCCAGATCCGCCCGCCGTGGGGGGTGAACTTCAGGGCGTTGAAGAGCAGGTTGAGCGCGATTTTTTCCAGCTTGTCATGGTCGCCCAGAATCACATCCAGTTCGGGATCCAAATGGGTTTCGAGGGTGATTTTTTTGGCGACGGCCAACTGGCGGACGGCGCTGGCGAGGCCGTTGATGAATTCCGGCACGGCGATGGGTTCCGCCTTGACCTGAAGCCGGCCGGATTCAAGCCGGATGAGGTCAAGCAAATCGTTGATGAGCTTGAGCAGCCGCATACCATTGGCCTGCATGGTCAGGAGCATTTCGCCGGCGGCGGCATCGAGCCGGCTTTCGTATTTTTGGATGAGCGATTCCAGCGGCGCGAGCAGCAAGGTCAGCGGCGTGCGCAGTTCATGGCTGACGTTGGCAAAGAAACGGCTCTTGAGCTGGTCAAGCTCGATGAGCTTGCGGTTGGATTCTTCGAGTTCCTGCTTGCTCTTGTCCAACTGATAGCGGAAGGCAAATTCGCGGAAGCGGATTTTGCTATGAAAGAACCGTCCTGTGACCACGATGGTTCCCGTCAGAATCAGGAAGTAGATGTTGTTGAAAAAAATGCCCAAATCACGGAGCGGGCCGTTCGCGAGACACGCGGTGAGATACATCGTGATGATCAGCGTCATGGCGACTAGGCTTTCCAGAAAGGTCCAATGCATGACAAATCCCACCGCGAGCATGACTAGGTTCAGGCCCGCATAGTAGGGGGAACTCGCGCCATTCGGGATCCGGTAAATCATCAATGAAATGAAAAAAGCCGGCAGCATCGCCAAGGCCACGCCGAGGAAGCGGTAGTATTTTTTAGCGAACGGAGTTGCTAGGATGCTTAAAAATGCGGCGATCAGGATGTCGCACATTAGGCGCAGCTTGAGGAATTCAAGGACGTCTTGGGGATAGACAAAATAATCGAGGACGATTCCGGCGGGCATCAAAACGAGGCCGAGGTAGCAGGTGATTTTGAAATTGGCGATCGTGGCCGCCTGATCCCAATCTTGAAAGGCGGCCTTGATTTCTGTTGAATTGGGAGACGTGCTACGCATTTGCAGGCTTCCGGACTTCCAGAAAGACATTCACCGACGTCAAATCAGATTGGATCAAGCAGGCTTCATCCGGGGCGTTATCGGGCTTGAAGGCATACAATTCCTGCGCTGTCCGGTAAATCAAATTCCAGTCGAGGATGAATTCCAGCTTATGGCGGAATGGCCGCGTGGCGTCAACGTTGGTTACCAGCAGCAGACCCTTGGGCGCAAGCAACTGGTAAAAGACCTCGACCAGTTGTTTGCAGACGCTGTCAGGCAGATAATCAAAAAGTCCCGCGCAATAGATGAAATCATATTGCTCCGTCGTCGGATTTTTCGCCCAGCGCATCGCTTCCTTGAGCAGTTGCTGCACCGTTTTCTTGCGCATCTCAATGGTCGTTCTCCGGTCGAAACGCTTGATGCCATCCTGCAGCAGGCGGCTGGTGTATTGAATGGTTTCCTCGTTAAAGTCAAGCAACGTGAACCGGGCATGGTCGGAAAAGGCACTTTCGGCGAGAAATTCCTGGATCTCGTGGGCGGGGCCGCAGCCAAGGTTAAAAATTCGTGCCGGGCGTTTTTGGTTCATGGCTCGGAGAATTTCTTCCAACAATTTTCTTTTCAGAAACTTGATGCGGTTGCGATGAGCCTGTGCCGGAAGCTGGTTGAGAAACCAGGCGTTCACCACTTTCGCATATAAGGAAGAACCCTCGTAGGGATTCTTCAGGATCATGTTGACCATCCCGTAATCACCCGCATAGCCTAGCGGCTTGTGAAAAGTGCGGTGACTGAACGGCGAACACATTAGCAGCGAATGCAGGTTGCGCCGGGTGAAATGCATATGCGCAGGCCGCAAATCATTTTCCAAACATCCGGCGATGTACTCAAATCGGTCACCGAGCGATTCGATAGCCGCGATGGCCGGCCCGGCGAGTTCATGGGCGGCTTCTTTCTCATGCGCTTCCCGGCTTCCGTTGGAAGCGGCTTCAATCTCCATTTCGATTTGTCCCATCCACAATTGCATGTCCGACAGCAGCGACCGCATATCTGCGATGACGACCTTGAACTCCGGCAGGACTTTGTAAATTTTTTGCCACTGCGATAGAAAATTGCCGAAACCTTTTTGCAGTGGCAGCCCGCTGTTTTGCCCCGCAATCTGCGTGTTGCTCCAATGGTCATCGAGCGTCACTTCGCAAATCATTGCGCCGCCGGTGTTGACCAGATTGCTGACCACCGCCCGGCCCGAATAAACCTCCCGGTGGTTGAGAATGATTTTAAAATCTTTCAACACCTCGGACATTTGCAGGATGGTTGAGGGAATGAAAATCTCGAATGCCGCACGAAAACGTGTGTAGTGCAGGAGCACCGCCTTGATTTCCTGTCCGGAACTATACCGGCAGGACACAAAGCTCTCGATCGCGGCTGAATCGGCAATTATATTTTCCATAGCCAAAGCAAACTGTTATTCATAGCTAAAATTTTGCGATGATGATCACCGCCGTGACTTCGGCGACTTTGCGTTCGCCCACAAAAAGCCCGACACTGCCAAGACAGATGTTTTTTCGCAACCGCACGGTCGCCATGAAGGTGACGAACCGGTCTTCGGGCAAGACCGGGCTTTCAAATTTAGCTTCTACCTTGACCAGGCGCGGTCGCCCGCGCAGTCCGGCGTGCCAGCCCCATATGGCCACCGCCTGACCCGCCGCCTCAATCAGCAATGTGCCGGGGAAAATCGGGTCGGACGGAAAGTGCAGCGGGAAAACCCAGTGGCTGGAGACATCCATCTCGCAGACCAGACGTTCTCCGTCTATGGAATTCACGCGGTCAATTTGCAGCATCTGTTCGACCGGCAGAAACATCGCTTCTAGTTGGGGGCGAAAATAAATCGGGTGTTTGGCCGTAGGCATTGTTGGATTGGGTTGGTTAGAATTCATGATTTTGGCCGCCTTCGGCAAAGGTTGAGCACGTTTTTTTAAATTGGTCTTTCGTTCATTGGTGAATTTATTTTGTTTGGTTTGATTTCATTCCACCGCCGGCTCCATCGTCTGTCTGCCTGGCATTTTTGCCCGAACACCGGAACACCCTTCGTTGTTATGCTAAAATGAAACATTTCCCACGCCAAAACAAAATTATTATTTGGCATTGTCATTGCTCAAACGGCAATCGCCCGGATTTTAGTAACGGCCGGGCGAATCAGAATAGCAGTGATGCGGGACGTTTGTCTTGCATTCGGACAGGATTTGTCCCAAAAAATCGCAGGCAACCTATTGAAAACATGAACGCAAAAATAAAAAACACATATCTATCGGCTGGGAAATTGGTTCTCCAGTTCTGTGCCACGGTAACGTTCTTAACCTTGGTGCTGGGCGTGCGCGCGGAAGGTTTCCGCAACGCCACCATCGGCACTTGGGATCTCGGCCGCTCCGGCGGCCGCATCGCGCAGGTGGATGACGCGTCGTCCGTGCAGCAGAATCCCGCGAACATGCTGGCCGTCACCAACGCGCAGGTTCAGTTCACGCCGTCGATCATCTACATCAACGTGGATTACAAGTCGCCCGCCGGCCTGACCGCCACCACAATTCATCCGTGGAAAGTGTTGCCGAATTTTTTTGCGACTGTGCCTTTGCTGGACGACCGCATCGTGGCCGGCCTCGGCGTGACGGTGCCGTATGGTTTGGCCAACTCATGGGACAGCACTTCCCCGGCGTTCCACCAGCCGACGGGCAACCTCGCCTACGCCGCGCCGTATTATTCCAAGCTGGAGACGTTCAATTTCAATCCCAGCGTGGCGGTTAAGTTAAGCGACAAATTTCGTTTCGGCGCGGGTTTGGACGTGATGTGGTCGCAATTGGAATTCAAACAATTTCTTTCGCCCTTCGTGCCCAATCTACAGGCGCACGCGGTGGGCACCGGCGTCGGCATCGGCGGCAATGCCGGCATCACCTGGCTCATCACCGACAAGCAATCGCTCGCGCTCACTTATCGTTCCACGATGACGGTGGATTATTCCGGCAGTGCGGAGTTCGACGGCATTCCAAACGATCCGCACAGTCCGAGCACCACCTTCAACAGCCAGATCAAATACCCCAACATCATTGCCGCAGGCTACGGCATCAAGCTTACGGACACCGTGCGTCTGGAATCGGATTTTGAATGGCTGCAATTTTCCCAGTTCAAAAATCTGCCCATCAAAATCGGCAGCAACCCGGTGGACAATCCGCTGGGCGTGCCGTCCCAGAACATTCCCCAAGACTGGCACAATACTTTTACCGCCGGCTTCGGCGGCGACTGGCAGTTCAGCGAACACTGGGTGGTGCGCGGCGGCTACCAGTATTTTGAGTCGCCCGTGCCGGACGCCACGCTCTCACCGACCATTCCCGACGCGAACCAAAACGTCATGACTCTGGGCCTTGGCTGGAAATCTGGACATAGCGCGTTGGAATTGTCTTACGGCCTCGACTTCTACAACGACCGCAACATCACGCAAAATCAAAACCCGGCGTTCAACGGCAAATACACTTTCACCGTCCACCTGTTCTCGCTCGGCTACACCTACTCGTTCTGATTTCAAAAATAAAAACGCCCCCGAGTGCTTGCGCGCAGCGGGGGCGTGTTTTATTTAAGAATGAACCAAATCTTTCAAGCGGCCACAGCCGTCGCGGCGGGGTTTTTTTTTGCCAGCTTTTCATAACCCCAGCGCAGCATCCGCTCCGTCGCTTCCCAACCGATGCACGAATCCGTGATGCTCACGCCGTAGCGCAGCTCGGAATTTTTTTTCGGGATCGGCTGGTTGCCTTCGTTCAGATGGCTCTCGACCATCAGGCCAATGAGTGATTTCGTGCCGCCGACGCGCTGTTCCACGACGCTGCGCCAGACATCTTCTTGTTTGGCAAATTTTTTCTCCGAGTTCGCGTGGCTGCAATCCACCATCAACACCGGCGGCAATTTTTCGGAGATCAATTTTGCCTCCGCTGCTTGGATGCTCGCCGCGTCATAATTCGTCATCGCGCGGCCGCCGCGCAAAACGACGTGCGCGTTCGGGTTGCCGTTCGTGCGGACGATGCTGGTTACGCCGTCCTCGTTCAGGCCGAGAAAACTGTGCGGATGCCGCGTCGCGCCCATCGCGTCAATCGCCACCTGCAAGCTGCCGTCGGTGGAATTTTTCAAACCGACCGGCATCGAAAGGCCGCTCGCCATTTCGCGGTGCGTCTGCGATTCCGTCGTGCGCGCGCCAATCGCCGCCCAGGTGATCAAGTCCGCGATGTATTGCGGCACGATCGGGTCGAGAAATTCCGTCGCCGCCGGCAAACTCATGCCGACGATCTGCAGCAATAATTTGCGCGCCATCTTCAATCCCGTTTCGATGTCCTGCGAACCATCGAGATGCGGATCGTTAATCAAACCTTTCCAGCCAATCGTCGTGCGCGGTTTTTCAAAATAGACGCGCATGACGATTTCCATTCTGTCGGCAAATTCCCTTTGCAACTGGCTCAAGCGCGCGGCGTATTCCAGCGCGCTTTTTTCGTCGTGAATCGAGCACGGCCCGATGACGACGAGCAGGCGCGGGTCTTCTTGGTTCAAAATGCGAATGATGCGGTCGCGCGACTGAGCGACGGTGGCGTTCACCGCTTCCGGCGTCGGTGCCAGCGCCCGCAACGCGCGCGGCGCGAGCAACGGGACGATTTCTTTGACATGCAAATCCTGCGTGCGATACATGGATTCCATTGTAGCAAAGAAGTTCTTTGCGAAAAGCCGAAACGCATCTTGTTGGACACGCAACGGATTTTGTATATTTTAACCACAAGGATTATGAGCACGGAAAAACTCAACACCGGCCAGAAAGCGCTGCAAATCAACCTCGATGCGAAACGCTACGGCACGTTCGCCGAGATCGGCGCTGGCCAGGAAGTCGCCCGCTGGTTTTTCCACGTCGGCAAGGCGTCCGGCACGGTGGCCAAGACCATTTCCGCCTACGACATGGCGATCAGCGACGCCATCTATGGCGCGGCTGAACGCTACGTCAGCCGCAAGCGCCTGCAGGCGATGCTCGACCATGAATTTGATCTGCTCCTCAAGCGCCTCGACAAGACGCGCGGCGACAAATGCACGTTCTTTGCCTTCGCCAACACCGTTGCCACCAAGCAGGGCGCCCGGCCCGGCTTGGAAGAAGGCCAGGGCTGGCTCGGCATCAAATTTCAAGTCCACCCGCACGGTGATCCGTCCACCATCATCATTCATGCGCGCCTGCTGGATTGGGAAACGCCGCGCCAGCAGGAAACGGTAGGCATAGTCGGCGTGAACCTGATTCACGGCGCGTTTTACCTGTCCAATGAACCAACCAAACTCATCGGCGCGCTGCTCGACGGCCTCAACAACCAGCGCGTCGAGGTGGACATGATAAAATTTTCCGGCCCCGCCTTCACTGGCGTGGACAATCGTTTGATGGCGCTCCAACTTGTTGAGCAATGGCTCACCGAGGCAGCCATGTTTACCGCCAATGGCGAGACCGTCATCCCCGGCGAACTGCTTTATAAAAAACCCGTCCTGCTCGAACGCGGCAGCTTCCGCCCCATCACCAATCCGATGTTCGACATGATGGAGCGTGCGCAGGATCAATTTATTCAGGAACCTGCGCTCGCCGGCGAAACACCCGTCGCCATGTTCGAAATGACTCTGCGCCAGTTGCAAGTGGGCGACGCCATTGACCACCGCGATTTTCTTGACCGCGTGGACACCCTCGGCGCGCTCGGCAAGCCGGTGATGATTTCAAATTTTCTCCGCTACCACCGGCTTATCAGCTACCTCTCGCGGCAGACGCAGAAGCCAATCGGTTTGCCCATCGGCCTGGTGCGATTGCGCGACGTGCTGGACGAAAAATTTTACACCGACCTGCCCGGCGGACTTATGGAATCGCTTGGCCAACTTTTCAAGAACGGCGCGAAGCTCTACGTTTATCCCTCGCTCGACAAAAAATCCGGCAAGCTCTTCACCGTGGACAATCTCGACGTCGCGCCAAACTTGCGCCACCTCTACCAGCATCTTGTGGACAACAAGTTCATCGTGGACATCACGAACTACAACGCCGACGCGCTGAAAGTATATTCCGGCGAAGTGTTGGCCAAAATCCATGCTGGCGACGAGGCCTTGAGCAAATTGATCCCGCCGCAAATCTTTGACGTCATCCAGGCCAAAAGACTTTTCGGATGGGGGCAGAAGGCTGTTGCGGCGGTCTAGGGTAACCAAACCGGCGACCAACTTTTTCTCGACAACCAGCTCCGGCGGGAGCAATTTCAAAAAATGAAACCGCGCCAACCGTCAATTGCTCTAGCCAGTTCGTTTCTGGCGAAGCTGGTTAGCCGCGCGTGTGTCGCCGTTATTTTTTTCGCCGCCGCCTTTTCGTCTTCCGCCGCCGATTCCACCAATGCCTATGCCAAGTGGATCGAGCCGTGGACAGAACGTCCCGTCACCAGTCCGGCGCTGGCCGGCGTCGAATTGAAACTGATCGTTAGCAAAGTTCAGGGCGAGACCAACGCCGCCGCCGTGGCCGCCATGACGCCGGTGCAACGGATCTATCTGGCCTACCACATTCAGGTGTCCGCCGCCGAGGTCGCCACCAACGGCAGCTTCCGCAGCTATGTCGTGTCCAACACCGACGCGCGGACGGGCGATGTCCGCTGGCTCTCGCCGAACGAACTCTGGCAGCTCGACCAGTTGATCTCCATCCTGCCCGATGACAATTCACAACTGCCACCCGCTGGCAATCGCATCGTGGTGCAGTTCCGTGCCGACGGCCAATGGCACGTCCGCGTTTATGACGGAAATAATCTGCCGCCAGAAGTGCAAGGCGTGTTGAGCCTGCTGGCGAGACCTTACGGCAAACTTTTTTGATGCCCACGCCGTCAATGCGGCGCTGAACTTCCGATCTTCATCGCATAACGTCCGCGTTTAAATTCCAGTTTCAACTTCGCGCCAAACGCCAGCGCCAGATTTTTTGCCGTCATCACTTGCGTTTTATTTCCTTTGGCTAGAACTACGCCATTTTTCAAAATCAAAACGTGCGAAAACACCGGCATCATTTCCTCGACGTGATGCGTAACCAATACCAGCGTTGGCGAATTTTTCTGCGCGCCGAGCCGTTGGATGAACTGCAAAAAATGCTCGCGCGCCGCCGGATCCAGCCCGGCGCACGGTTCGTCCAAAATCAGCACGCGCGGTTTCGCCATCAGCGCGCGTCCGATCAAAACGCGCTGCCGTTCGCCTTGCGAGAGCACGCCCCATTGACGATTGGCCAGATAGTCACACTCGACCTGTCTTAATAGTTGCTGCGCCTTTGTTTGATCGGTGCGGCTCAGCCGACCCCAAAAATCTATCATCGCGTATTTGCCGCTCGCGACGGTTTCCAGCGCCGGTTCGTCGTCCGCCATCATCTGGCGCACGGACGAACTGACGAGACCAATTTTCTTACGCAGTTCGCGCCAGTCGGACTGGCCGTAAGTTTCGCCGAGCACGGAAATTTCGCCGCGCGTCGGCATGAGATAACCGGTGAGCGCGCTCAACAGGGAAGTTTTGCCCGAACCGTTGGCGCCGAGAATCACCCAATGTTCACCGCGCTGCACGCGCCAGTTCACTTCGTTGAGAATCACCGTGCCGCCGCGTTCAATGTGCAGGCTGGCGACGGATAGAATTGTTTTTGCAGTTTTCACAATTCCGAAATCTCCTGCCACAGCGGCTCCAGATCTTGGTCGGCCAGCGCCATCTGTTTGATGACCTCTTTTTTGCCCGCCGCCAGCGCGCGGTGAAACCATTCGCGCGCCGCGTCGAGTTTCTGCATCTGGCATGCGTAACATGAAAGGTTGAAGGCGATGACCGGTTCCGCCGGAAATTTTTTCGCGGCGGGCAGCAGGGCGTCCCACGCCTGCGGCAACCCGCCGTCGTGCACCCGGCGCAACGCATACGCGCGATGCAGCCAGCCGGAAGATTCTTCGGGCGCGGTTTGCAATTCCAGTTCCGCAATGGTCAGCGCGTCGTGCCAGCGCCGGTCGTGCGCGCAAATCGTCCAGCGCACTTCGAGCACGTCAGGATGGAGCTGATTCACGGCGGAAATTTTTTCCAGCTCCGCGCGCGCGTCGTCCACGCAGCCCAGCCCGAGCCAGCCGATGGCGGCGTCGAGGTGATGCGAGTCGGGCGGTTCCAGTTTTTGCACGCACCGATTTTAACTTTGCCGGGCCGGATTGTAACCGCGAAATGTGCCGAATGTGCAAAAATTATTTTGTCCGCGCAGTTTGCCGGTTCCGTTTTGACCGTTGAAACGCGCTGGCGTTTTTGCGCGCAAAGGTTTATTGGTTTTCCGTTATGAAAAAAATCATCCCGCTTTTTCTCGCGTTGACCGGCGCGGTTTCCGCTCACGCAAAACTCGTGACCCAGACGGTCGAATACCAACAAGGCGATACGACGCTAGAAGGCTATCTTGCCTATGACGATTCGTTTTCCGGCAAGCGCCCCGGCGTGCTCGTTGTGCATCAATGGATGGGCCTCACCGATTACGAGGAGAATCGCGCGGTAATGCTCGCGAACCTCGGCTACGTCGCGTTTTGCGCGGACATTTACGGCAAAGGCGTCCGCCCGCAAAATTACAAGGACGCCGGCATCGAGGCCACGAAATATAAAACCAATCGCGCCTTGCTGCGCCTGCGCGTCAACGCCGGTCTGGATGAATTAAAGAAATGCGAACTGGTGGATACGAACCGCGTCGCGGCCATCGGCTATTGTTTTGGCGGCACGACGGTAATTGAACTCGCGCGCAGCGGCGCGGACTTGCAAGGCATCGTGAGTTTCCACGGCGGACTGGATTCGCCGACGCCGGCGGACGGCAAAAACATTAAATGCAAAGTGCTGATCTGCCACGGCGCGGATGATCCGTTTGAAAAACCGGAAGACCTCGCGGCGTTTGAAAAGGAAATGCGCGATGCCGACGTGGATTGGCGGCTCATCAAATACGGCGGCGCGGTCCACGCCTTCACGCAGCCGATGGCCGATGGCAGCCTGCCCGGCGCCAAATACAACGAGCGCGCCGACAAGCGTTCGTGGGCGGACATGAAATCGTTCTTCGCCGAAATTTTTCAATAATTTTTGAACCACGGATGCACACGGATGGAATTTATTTATCTGTGTCCATCTGTGTTAATCCGTGGTTAAATTTTTCCATGCGCATCACCGGCGGCAACGCGGCGCGGCGGATTTTGAGAGTTCCCAAAGGACTCGACGTCCGCCCGACGCCAGATTTGGTCAAACAGGCGGTCTTCAATTCGCTCGGTGCGCGCGTCGTGGATGCGCGCGTGCTGGAATTATTTGCCGGCAGTGGCGCTTTAAGTTTGGAATGTTTGAGTCGCGGTGCAATCTCGGTTTTGTGCATCGAGAAGTCGCATCGCCACGCGGAATTTATCCGCAGTAACGCGGTGGCGGCGGGTTACGGCGGAATTTTGGAGACGCGCACGCAGGATGTTTTTCCCGCGATGAATCAACTCGCGGAAAGCGGAAAGCAATTTGATTTGATTCTCGCCGACCCGCCTTACGGAGAGAAAAATATGAACCGCCGTTCGACTTCATTCGCGCAGCAATTGCTCGACGATAAAAACCTGCCGAAGCTGCTCGCGCCCGGCGGAAGATTGGTTTTGGGTCACACGAAACGCGACACGCTGGAACTCGTCGCGCCGTGGATGGAAGTGAAAATGCTCAAGCACGGCGACACCATGATGCGATTTTTACAGTCGCAAAGCGACGATTGAAAATATGCCATCTGGTCGTCCATATCTTATTGCAGTCCCAATTGTTGATGGAAGACCACGTCTGCAAGTGTCCGTATGGCAGCATCTGGTTCCTTTGCCGACATAAGGAACAACTTATTAAAAGACTCTCGGACACATTGATGCACATTAAAGAATACCACTAAATCTCCAGAGCGAATGGCTGGGTCAGGATTGTCCAAACAATTCACAAGAAATTTTGGGTCTTTGCTGGAAATCTCTGCCAACCAATAGATGGCTTGCGTTTGCACTTCATCCCTGTCCACGTGGGCGCTAACTGCATATTTCAGCGTTGCCTCGAAAGCTAATTGGGAATTTGCGGCAAGTGAGCAAAGTGCCGATTGCGAATATTGAGATACGAAGACATTAGTATCGCCAACAGTCTCACTCAAGTTATGAATATATTCATCCGATTTTACGCCGATGGCATTCAAAGCTTCAATGTCGTCGCATCGGACTTGAGTGGTATCATTGGTCAAAAATTTCAACATGGTCGGCACGGCATCCACACCATTGGTGCCCAACCCGCCAAATGCCCGAAACCGCCATTGTTTGGTTCCTGCATCGCAACTTTCAAAGTCATCAATCAGTGCTGAAAGCGCATTGGTATTTTCCGGCGCAATTTTTTTAGCGGCGACTGCAAAAGTGATTTTCCAATCTGGCCGGTTAACAGGCAAATCTTTGCTGTGGCTGTCCTGTATGAGCAGTGGCACCATGGAACGGGATTTATCGCCAAAATCGGGTAGCATTCCGGCAATGGAACAGCGCCCTTCAATGCCAGAATTGGTATAGACCATTATCAATGCGGGCACCACGATGTCTGATTGATTTCGTGCGATTTTGACCAAGTTTCCTGCCAAGCCACATCGGATATGTTCATTGTTGGCACTGTTTGTCAATGCAGCCAGAAAAACCGGGATTAGCAAGTCGGGCTGATTGCCGCCGATTTCCGTCAATGTCTCGCCCATTTGAATGCGGCTGTCGTCGTTGGTTGCATGATCCGACAAGGCGGCAATCAGAACAGGCATAAAAACCTTGGCTTGATTGGTTCCAAAAACCGTCATGGCCTCGACAATTTGATTGCGTTTTTGCAGCGCGACACCTTGCGCCCTTTGGTTTTCCTCTTGAGGCAATGACGAATTGGAAAATTCATTAAGCAAGATTGGAACGACAACTTCTGGATGGTTTTGTCCAACGTGCGCCAGAACGTTGTAAGGATTTTGAAAGAACCCTCCACCCATCCAATTCTCTTCCCGAAGGTAATAGGTTTGCTGGCGATTGGTTGCTACTGTTTGAATCAAGGCTGGCAATGCTGCCTCGGCATTGGTGCCCAATTGATTTAGAACGCCCAGAATACGGTCTCGAATAAAATAGCCGCTTGATATTTTGACAGCCATCCTGATGCCGGTGAAATAATACGGATTGTTCGTGTCAGAAAGAGTCTCCACCAACTTGTCGGCAAGTTGTGGCACAGCATCTTTGCCGACAAAAACCAAAGCTCGCTCGGGATAATTCTGGTTTTGCCCGATTGCTTTTATCAGATCAGGAACGGCCGCGTTTGCTGTCGGCCCAAGCAACTGAAATGCTTCGACGGCATGGTCAGGCAGTCCCCAACCTCCCCCTTCAGGTTTAGTAATCCAACTTGATAACATCGGCACCGCATTTGAACCGATTTGAAGCACAAATTTTTCTGAATCATGGTCAATTGTCCATGTGCTGCCGACATAGTGATACAAATGTTCCAACCAATAACTCAAGGGCTTGCCGTTGTATTTCGGGTCAAGCGTAGAATTTGTAGCAGATTCAGCATGACAAACAGTCAACAAACAACTGTTCTCCCAAACAATTAAAGCTATGAAAACCAGCAGGTAATATCTCCGATTTATCATAAATGCGAGTGTGCGCCGGAATTACCGCAACGTCAATCCGTGCAATCTGCGGTTAAATTTATTTCTTCAACTTCGCATCCTCGTCCAATTTGCGAACTAATTCCTTCACTTTCTGCGCCTGTGATTTGTGCGCGCGTAAAGGAGGCATAAAGGGACAGCCTTACTTTCAGTAAAATTTTTTCAATCTTAATTTTGTTCCAGAAATTTTCCTTTTAGACACCCTCAACGGCCTCGCGAATTGTCAGCTTGAATTTTTCCAAGCCCTGATCAAACGCGGCGGAAATGGGCAGCACGGAAACGTTTTTGATTTTCTTTTTGAACTGCTTCAAATTTTCCTCGGCGACGGCTTCATCCATTTTGTTGGCGACGATAAGGCGATCTTTTTCCAGCAGCGCGGGATCGTAAAGTTCCAGTTCCTTGAGCAGTTGCTTGTAATCGTCCCACGGCTTGCGGTTATCCGTGCCGGCCATGTCGAGCAGCAGCACGAGAATTTTGCAGCGCTCGATGTGGCGCAAAAATTCGTGGCCGAGGCCGACGTTGTTGTGCGCGCCTTCGATGAGTCCCGGCACGTCACAGACCGTGAGCCGCTTCCAGTCGGCATATTCCAAAATACCGACTTGCGGCGTCAAGGTCGTAAACGGATACGCCGCAATCTTCGGACGCGCGCGCGAAATCGCGGTGAGCAAAGTGGACTTGCCGGCATTCGGATAACCGACGAGGCCGATCTCCGCCATGATGCGCAGTTCCAAAAGAAATTCGCCTTCCGTGCCCGGTTCGCCCGGCTGCGCGAAACGCGGCGTCTGGTGGCGTGCGGTGGCAAAATTACGATTGCCCAATCCGCCGCGACCGCCTTTGCACAAAATAAATTGCTGGCCGTGCGTCGTGAGATCGGCAACGAGCGTGCCTTTGTTTTCAATGCCATCCGGCGTTTCCTCGGCTTCCGGCTCCTTGCTCAAATCAATTTCCAATGCGGATTTTCCCTGCGACGTGCGGAAGAGCGGGCGCTTGCCGGTGCTCGTGCCGAGCATCATGTTTTCGCTTTGCTCTTCGTCCTCTTCCTCGTCGTCATCGCGGCGCATTTTTTTCTCAATCGGCGGCGTGGTGTCCTTGAGTTGCCACACCAGCGTGCCGCACGGAACTTTGACGATGAGATCTTTTCCTGCGTGACCATCCATGCCCTTGCCCATGCCGCCCTCGCCCGCCAGTGCGATGAGGCGCGGAACGTAATACTGCTGGATGAGATTGTTGAGATCGTGGTCGGCTTGAAGAATGACGCTGCCGCCGCGTCCACCGTTGCCGCCGCTCGGTCCACCCTTGGTGATGTAAGCCTCGCGATGGAATGCGACCGCGCCCTTGCCGCCGTGGCCGGCCTGCGCGTAAATTTTTATTTCGTCAATGAACATGAAATTGGTGCGTCGTTAAAATTTTGAATCGCCAAGTTGGTTTCACTATTCACCATCCAACCCTTCAACGACAATAAAAAAGGCGAGGCGCTTGGCCTCGCCTGAAAGCGTTTGTTCGCCTTAATTCTTCGCCGTCGCTTCCGCAACGACATTGATGCGGCGGCTGTTCTTGTCGAACAAAACCTTGCCGTCCGTGAGCGCGAACAACGTCCAGTCACGGCCCGTGCCGACATTCTTGCCCGCGATAAATTTGCTGCCGCGCTGGCGGACGATGATGCTGCCGGCGGTGACGACCGTGCCGCCAAATTCTTTCATGCCCAGCCGCTTGCTTCTGCTGTCGCGCCCGTTTTTTACGCTGCCTTGACCTTTTTTATGTGCCATACAAAAAGTTGATGGTTAATAGTTGAGAGTTGAGAGCAAAGAAATCAGGCGTTGATGGCGGTGATTTTGACAACCGTCAGTTCCTGACGATGGCCGATGGTCTTGTGATAGCCTTTGCGACGCTTCATCTTGAACGTCAGCTTATGCTCGCCGCGCTTGTGCTCGACGACATCCGCCACGACCGTCGCACCGGTGACGGTGGGCGCGCCGACGGAAACCTTGCCTTCGTTGTTGACGAGCAGCACGCGGTCAAACGTGACCGGCTTGCCCGCCTCGACTTCAAGGCGTTCGATTTCGAGCTTGTCGCCCGTGGCGACGCGATACTGTTTGCTACCTGTTTCTAAGACGGCGTACATAAATTTTCCCGCAAAGGGTCTGGAATTAAACCAGATTTCCCGAAGCTGTCAACTTCTGATTTTTGGCAAACTGGCTTGTTCTTTGTGGCGCAACTGACGTTCTTGCCGTTTGGTTTCACCGGCCAACAATTCTTCCGCGCACCAGCCGCGTGTTTGTGCGAACGCAGTCAGAGCAAATAATTCATTTGCCAGCGCAGCTTTGGTCAACGTGCGTTTTGATTTTATTGCGTTCGCAGGGTGGCCGTCTGCAAAGACCTTTTGCGCTTTCTTCAAAAGTTTTTCCGCGCGCAGCAACGCCGGCAGATGTTTCGGAATTCCGTCGAACGCCGACTTCCGCTCCAAATGCGTTCCGTCTTTCTCGGCCTTCTTGATTTTTTCCCAGTTCGCCCAGACCTCGTCCACGTTTTTGACTTTGGTTCTTCCAAAAACATGCGGATGACGGCGGATTAATTTATCCACGAGATGCCGCGTGACCTTTTCAAAATCAAACGCGCCGCGCTCGCGTGCGAGCTGGCAATGAAAAACCACCTGCAACAGCAAATCGCCCAATTCCTCCGCCATCTCGATGTCGTCGCGCGACTCAATGGCATCAATCAATTCATAAACTTCCTCAATCGCATGGCGGCGCAGCGTCAGATGCGACTGCTCGCGATCCCACGGACAGCCCGTGGGCGAACGCAGCTTCGCCATGACCTTGAGCAAATCTTCGATGGCGGATTGTTTTTTCAAATTTTTTTAGCCATAGGTTTTTACAGATGGAACACAGATCAAAAACGAAATTTATTTTGGAACTGAAATTTTTACTTTTGGAAAAGTCAGCGTCTTTATGCAATTCTGCTCATAATAATTTTGCTTAAATGCCTGCGGCGCATCACCAAAAATTTTAGCCATGCCATTAGTGCGCGAGCAAAGCTCAAGTGTTCCAGAAAGATAATAAACATTTGTATCGCTTGATGAAATTGACCAGTGACTCCATGGTTCACCATTCGGATACAAAGACAGTGGAGATTTTTCTCCGCAATTTACAAACAATCGAATTGTGGAATTGTATGGTAACGTGATCCAATATGGTCCCATAGGTCCGCGACCACCCCATGCTCCGCCCATCGGTTTCGGAACTTCTTTGCCGTTTGCATCCGTTAATGTGCATTTCAATTTCATCGAATCAAAACACACATCAACATTTTCACTATAAGCGCCATCAGCATTTTGAAGTTCGACGAACGTCATCGCAGCATTATCTGTCTTTGGCCCACCGTATGCCGGTTCCATCCCAGCTAAAATTAGCAAACGTCCACGAATTGAATGGTCATGTCCCGCCTCCAGATTTTGCAATCCAACTGGTTCTGACCAACCGCTCTTGGCAATTATGTTTGTTTCATCTGCAAAGCAAGAAAGGCAGATTGATAATAAAATAGAAAGTGCTGTGAATTTCGTATCTATGTTCAATCCGTGTTTCATCTGCGGCTCAAAGAATTACCAAATCATCCCGATGCACCAATTCCACGCGCGCGAGTTTTTTGGCGCGGATTTCTTCGGCGGAAAATTTCGCGATGCCGCGCGCAAACTCGGTTCCATCTAAATCGCAAATCCGCACGACATCGCCCGCCGCAAATTCGCCTTCGCAGCGCGCCACGCCGGGCGGCAGCAAACTTTTGCCCGCCTCGCGCAAGGCTTTCTTCGCGCCGTCGTCCACGAACAGCGTGCCTTGTGGATGATGAAAAAACGCAATCCAGCGTTTCCGCCCTTGCAACTTGTTCGGCTTGGCGATGAACAAAGTGCCTTCATCCGCGCCGCCCAGAATTTTTGCCAGCGCATTTTTTTTGCTGCCGGACGCGATGACGAGCGGGATGCCGGAACGCACGGCAATCTTCGCTGCGTCAATTTTTGACTTCATACCGCCGACCGCCGTTTCGCTGGTTGTGCCGCCGGCCATGTCCTGAACCGTCGCGTCAATTTTTTCGATGACGGAAAGTGTCCGTGCGTTTTTCTTCCCGAAATTTTCGATGACGCCATCCACCGTCGTCAAAATCACCAATAAATCTGCGGGTAAAAGTGATGCGACGAGCGCGGACAATTTATCGTTGTCGCCGAATTTTATTTCCGTGAACGACACCGCGTCGTTTTCGTTGATGATGGGAACGACGCCGCGACCGAGCAGCGTGACGAGCGTGTTGCGCGCGTTCAGGTGGCGCTCGTGGTGTTCCAAATCTTCATGCGTCAGCAAAACCTGTGCGACGACGAGACCGTGCGCGGCAAAAAGTTTTTCGTAAACCGCCATCAGCCGTGTCTGGCCGACGGCGGCGCAGGCCTGTTTTTCCGCGAGGTCGGTCGGACGAGTTTGGTAGCCGAGCGCGCCCATGCCCGCGCCGACCGCGCCGCTGGTGACGACCACGACTTCCTTGCCCGCCTTCCGCAACGCGGCGACCTGCGCGACGATTTGCTCCAACTGCGCGGGATCAATCAACTTCCGGCTGTCGGTGAGGACGCCGGTGCCGAGTTTCACGACGAGGCGCGAAACGGATTTGAGTGAGTCACGATGCACGCGGTCAGGATAAAAAAATTTCGCCGCGCGGAAAATGTAAAAGTGACGCGACAAAATCGCGCTTATGGCGCATTGGTTCTGGCCGCCGTGCGAATGGCGTCGGCCAGTTGCTCCGGCGTCCAGTCGTTGCCGTCGAATTGTTTGGAAATTTTTCCGTTTCCATCGAGCACGACCGTGCGGAGATTGTGGGAAATGGAGCCGTTCTCGCGCCAAAAGTTTAAGTCCACTTTCGGTGCAAGGCTGGCGAGCGTATTCGTGTCCGCAACGGCAAACAACCAGCGGTTCGTGTCGTCGCTGCGATAAAATTTTGCGTAGTTGGACAAAATCTCCGGCGTATCAAAATCGGAATCAAACGAGATGGAGAGCAACTGCCAGTTCGCCGGCGCATTGGTGTCGGTGACAAGAATTTTCCGCGCTTCTGAAAAATTCCGGTTCATGCGCGGGCAATAATCCGGCAGCGGGCAACTGGTGAAGAAAAATGTGAAGGCCACGGCGCGTCCGTGAAAATCGGAAAATCGAACCGGTTGGCCATTTTCACTCGTAAAGCCGTAATCCGGCAGCACATCACCGACTTGCAGTTCAGGTTCAACGACGTGCCAAGTTGGGGTCGGCGTCGGCGCGACGGATTTGCCGGTGCGCTGAAGTTTTTCAATCCAATCGTCGTCCGCCGTCACGACGAGCGTGAATGTAATTTCATCGCCGGCAGAAAGGCCGTTGAGTTCGTTCGTATCCTTGACGGGAAAATCCATCGTCATCGCGTCCATGTAGCCGGGAATTTTTTCGTGCTGGATCGTGGCGTGGCGCAGGTCGGACGCAATCGCCTGCACCACGCCGCGCGCGGCATAAGTTTGATTGGTCGCGGCGGAAATTGGCGGTGCAGACGTTTCACGTTTGCAGCCAAGCGCCAGCAGCAGTCCGCAGAAGAAAATTATCCGCTTCATAAAATTTAATTCTCGCCGCGCAATTGCGCGATTTCTGCGACGACGGCAGCCGAAGTTTCCGGCTGTAGTCCGTCGAAATAAATTCGCGTCCGGCCATGTTGATCCACAACGGCGATGCGCTCGGTGCCGGTGAAATTGCCCGGCATGGAATTGAACGGGTCGCTGTTGTCCTGCGCGAGAAAACTTTGGGCGATGAGTCCATGCAACACCGGTTTGTTGCCGGTCAGAAAATACCAGCGGTTCGTGTCGGCGCCGTAGCGCGCGCCCCATTTGGCCAGCACTGGTGGCGTGTCGGAACGCGGATCAACGGTGAGCGAGACAAGGCGCACGTCGGCATTGGTCGCGGTAAGCTGCTGGATTTCCGCCATGCGCTTGGTGACTTCGGGACACGTCAGCGCGCAGCCGGTGAACAGGAAACTGACGACCAGAATTTTTCCTTCCAGTTCCGTGCGCGTCACGATCCGCCCGTTTTCATCGGTCAAAGAAAATTCGCCGAGTGTCCGCTCTTTGTCCGGCAAAATGCCGCGCGCCTGGTCGTGCCGCGCGAACGCGGCGGCGGCAAACCAACTGCCGATGCCCGCGACGACGGCGAGCGAGATGACGATGACGAGAAAAATCTTTTCATCGGTCTTTTGCGGGGCAGGAATGGGATTGGCCACGAAATTTTTAATTCAATAACTCATCCGGTCTAATTTCACCTTGCCGCGAAAAATCCAGTAGATGCAAACGGTGTAGGCAATCACGATCGGCACGCCGATGCACGCGATGACGAGCATGATGCCGAGGGTTTTGGGCGACGACGCGGCGTTGTAGATGTTCAGGCTGTTTTCCGGGTTGGGCAGGCTGTAGACGAGGTTCGGAAAAATATTTAGCGCGAACAGCGCCATGAGCGTGATCATCGCGGCGCACGACGACAGAAACGCGAGCCAGTCGCGGTTGTGGTGAAACTCGCGCGGGATGTTGGCGATGGCGAGCATGTTCGCCAGCACGAGGCTGAAGAGCCACGGATTGTCATGCACGCGCGCCGTGATATGTGGGACGTAAAGCAGCGTGGCCATCGTCGTCGTCGCGGCGCAGATCACAAAGAAGATGATCGAGTTCATCGCCCAGCCGCGCAATTTGTCGTGGAGCGCGCCCTCGGTTTTCATCGCACCGTAAATCGCGCCGTGCATCATAAACAGCGCCACGGTCGTCACGCCGACGAGCAGCGGATATGGTTTCAGCAAACCTAAAAATGTTCCGGCAAATTCGCCGTTCGCGTCAATCGGAATTCCCCACGCGATGTTGCCGAGCGCGACGCCGATGAGCAGCGAAGATAAAATACTGCCGACGGAAAACCCGATGTCCCACGTCTGCCGCCACCAGCGCATCGGCTGCTTGCTGCGAAATTCAATCGCGACCGCGCGGAAAATCAGCGCCGCGAGCAGCAGGTAAAACGCGAGGTAGAAACCGGAGAACACCGTCGCATACACGTTCGGAAACGCGGCGAACAGCGCGCCGCCGCCGGTGACGAGCCAGACTTCGTTGCCGTCCCACACCGGCCCGATGGAATTCAAAAGAATGCGCCGTTCCTGGTCGTCCTGCGTGAACAGATGCAGCGCGCCGATGCCGAGGTCGAAGCCGTCGAGCATCGCGTAGCCGGTGAACAGCACGCCCACTAAAACAAACCAGATGGTATTCAGATCAAAATTCATAAAATAGATTTTGAACCACGGATGGACACCGATGGACACGGATAAAAAAATCAAACGCAAAGACGCGGAGAACGCGGAGAAAAAATCTCTGTGGCTCTTTACGGCCTCTGCGCCTCTGCGTTTCGCCCCATCCGTGTTTATCAGTGTCCATCCGTGGTTAATTCTTTTGGCAACGCCAGTTTGCCCGACGGAATCAAATCATCATCGTGCGGGCCGTGCTGGATTTTGTCATTGAGCAAATAAATGAAAACGGCGAACAGCAGAAAATAAAGGAACGTGAACAAAATCAGCGACGTGAGCACGACGTTCGCCTGCACCACTTTGGAAAGACCTTCGGGCGTGCGCATGATGCCATAAACAATCCACGGCTGGCGCCCAACTTCAGCGGCGAACCAGCCGAGTTGGTTCGCGATTTGCGGGCCGAGCACGGAGAAAACGAGAATCCACAGCAGCCAGCGGCGCTCGTGCAGAGTGCCTTTGCGGAAATATAAAAACCCCAGCGCGGAAACTAAAATTAGCGCCGTGCCGATCGCCACCATGCCGTGAAAAAATAAAAACGACGGCGTGACCGGCGGACGATCTTCCGGCGTAAAGGCGTCAAGGCCGGTGACCGGCGTGTGAAAATTATTGTGATCCAGAAAACTCAACAGGCCGGGAATCTGGAGGCCGTGGGTTTGTTCGTTTTTTTCGTCCACCCAGCCGATGACCGTGAGCGGTGCGTTGGAAGTCGTTTGATAAAGTCCTTCAAACGCGGCGAGCTTGGCCGGCTGGTTTTTCCCGACACCTTGCGCGCTCATGTGGCCGGTAACGGCTTGCAACAGCGAAGCGATAAACGCGACCGTCAGTCCGACTTTCAGCGACGCGCGGGCAAAATTCGTGAATTTATTTTTCAACAGATACCACGCGCTCACGCTGACGACGAGAAACGCGCCCGCCTGCCACGCGCCGCAAATCGTGTGCGACAAACGGTCAACCATCGAGGGATTGAAAACCACTTGCCAGAAATCCGTGACTTCCGCGCGCGCGTGCATCCCTTCGCCGACGATGTGATAGCCGGCGGGCGTTTGCATCCAGGAATTCGCGACGACAATCCAAACCGCGCTGAAATGCGCGCCGAGACAAACCATGCACGTCGAGAAAAAGTGCATCTTGCGCCCGACTTTGTCCCAGCCGAACAGCAGCACCGCGAGAAAACCGGATTCGAGGAAGAACGCAAAAATCCCTTCCGCCGCGAGCGCACTGCCAAAAACATCGCCGACGAATTTTGAATACGTCGCCCAGTTCGTGCCGAATTCAAATTCCATCACGATGCCCGTCGCCACGCCGATGGCAAAAGTCAGCGCGAACACTTTTGTCCAAAACCGCGCCATCTGGTGATAGATGGGATTTTTCGTCTTGAGCCACGCGCCTTCCATGATGACGAGCATGACGCCCAGCCCGATGCTCAACGGCGGGTAGATATAGTGAAACGCAATGGTCGCACCGAATTGGAGGCGTGAAAGGGTCAGAACGTCCATAAATTTATGCGTTGAGCTTACAGGCTCGCGCAAATTGACAATCAACTAAATTTGCCAATTGCCAATCTTTTTTTGCCATCACAAGTGAAGTATGGGCGCGGCTTACAATCGCAAGTAGAACGCTTTTTTGGATGAAAACCGGCAAAAACACGCCGTGGTCTTTTGAAACCACGGCGCGTCATTTTTTATGCCAGAACGATGGCGGTGATGGCCAAGGTGATGATGAGAATGTGTTCCAGATTTTTCACAACCAATAATTGGTTTTGAAAATCAAAACATATAGCTCAAGCCCATCTTGAACAGCACCGGCGCGACCAACTGGTTGCCGTTGACATTGGCAAAGACCGGTACTTCGGCATCCGCATAGATTTTAAACGGGTGCAGGTGAACTTCAATTCCTGGCGAGAGCAGCACACGCGTATAGCCGGAGTTGGGGGAATTGGCGTCGGCCCCGTAGTCTTTGGTCCGTTCCGAAACCAGAACCTGCGCTATCGGCGATATGTTGGCGCGGCCAAGTGACCAGCCCCGGTAGTTGATCCCGGCGGCACCGTCAATTTCAAAGCCCGGGCGATACTCGCTTTGCGTCAGCACCGGCAAATCCGCCTCCGCTTGGGCAAACCAGTCCAGCCGCCAGCTTTCAATCAGATTGCCGCGATGAAACCCGCCGAGCAGAATGTCCGTGCTGCCGCTGCCGATTTGGGAATCCCGATCCACGTCGCCGTAGGCATTTTCGTGGGAGAAGTTGCCGGTCGGCAGCCGCAGCCCGAAGTCAATGCCGCTGGATAGATCCTCCGAAAAGCCGGTGTAAATGCCCTTAAGCCGGATGTCGCCCAGACTGCCCCAGTCCACCTTGGTAACGGTGCCGGGGGGAACATCGGGATTGGCCGTCACGGTCTTGAAGGAGCGATACGCGTAAGGCAACTCAATTTCCGCACCCCAACTGCGGTTGAACATATATTGCACGCCGGTCGTGATGAAGTCCGTCCGGATTTCCTTGTCATCGTTGTTGGCCGCCGGTGCTTTCGAACTGTTGCTCCAATTTTGATTTTGATCCTGGAAGTCGTAATTGACGAACGCCATGCCGCCCTCGTCCGAAGGAAACATCGAACTGGTGCCCACTTCAAATATGCCACAGCCGCACGCGCAGCCAAACGCCGCGCTTGGAATTAAAATACCCGCCAGCAAACCGCCACCGATTTTTATCATCTGCGAATTCAAATTTTTATTTTTCATTTTCAAAGTAAAGATTGCGAGAACGCGCCACGGCGTTCTCAAAGTTAAAGGAATAATTTTTGCCCGCGCCAAAAGGGCGGACAGCCAAACTGGAATTGAATCAAACGAAGAATCCGCGCGGCGGCGGCAGCGGCGGCTTGGGGAAAAAGTTTTTGGCGAAGAAATGGGATTGCGGCTGCAATGCAAACTGCGCGGGCGGAAATAAAATTATTTTTCCCGCGACCGGTGGAAATTCCAGCTTCAAATTTGTCGCCACCGCCGCCGATTTTTTTTCGGAATTTTTTGCGGCGGCGATGGCTTTGCACAATGGGCAAAGATGTCGGCCGTCAAACGTCTCGGACACTGCTTCGGTAAGCGATTGCTGGCTGGAAAGATTGGCCGCAAGCATCGTCGTCCACGCGACGGTCTGCAGTGCGGCCCAGTGCGCGCCCGTCGTCACGACGAGCGCGGCCACCACGAAAAATTTTCCGAAGCGCGCCAGCACGGATGAAATTTAAACCGCCGCAGAGAAACCGCAAGCCGATTCACGGCACCTGAATCCACACCAGCGTGCCGCCCGGCAGCAGATCAAACAGCGGGATCAAATCCGCGTCAGCGAGATGGATGCAGCCGTGCGAGGCCGGCCGGCCGATGGATTTTTGATCCGCCGTGCCGTGGATGTAAATGTAGCGCGCATGCGAATCCACCTCGCCGCCGCAGTTGAAGCCCGGCTCCAGACCGTCGAGCCACAGGATGCGCGTGGTGATTTTGGCGTCCGCAAATTCCGGCTGCGACGTGTGGCCGACGATGACGCGCGAGTTAAAAACCGTCCCCGCCGGTTCGCCCGCGCCGATTTTTTCCGCGATGCGATGCAATCCAAGCGGCGTGCGGTTCGAGCCTTGCATCTGCCCGATGCCGAAGCGCGAGGTGGAGCAACGGAATCTTTTCACGAACTTGTTTTCCTCGAACAGCGCAAGCGTCTGGCTGGAGACGTCCACGACCAAAATATATTTCGTCGGCGCAATCTTCAGCCGCGCGCATGTCGCCAGACAAGCCTCGGGAATTTTAGTTTGAGAATTCATAAAACGCAGGTTCGCGCAGCCGGAAATCAACAGCACCGCCGCGCTCATCAGCAAAACTAACGCGTGTCGGTTCATTTGATTTTAGATTCAAAGAATGATTGCGTTTGCGCCGAGCAATTTTTCAAATCCGCCGTCGAATGAAACAGCTTTTAAACCACGCATTAAAGCGAAAGCTGCGAGATAGGCGTCCGTCCAAGTGTTGGTCGAAGCCGAACCGCTTTGAGTAAGTCTTTGCCATTCGTTTTCGATGCCTGATGGCTCATGCAAATATGTGACGCGCGGGTCGCGCGAAAGTTTTTGATAAACCTGCCATGCTTCCTTTTGCGTGACTACGTCCGCGACCATGACATGACGGTTGGTGATGAGCCGGAGAAAACCCATTTGCGTGACCCGACAGAACGCCGCGCCGCCTGGTTCAACTGCTGCAAACCAGTTTTTCGCCGCCTCGTGATGAACGTGGCGGTCGGAAGCCAGCGCGATCCAGACGTTGATGTCAGGCAAGCAGGTTTTCAATCTCGGCGTTGGTCAGCGAAAGCGTTTTTGGCTTTTTGGATTTGATGAGCGGAAGTTTCACGCGGAAAGAACTAGGCGGAGCTTCAGCCGAAATTTCCTTTTCAATCGCCGACTGGACAAATTCCTTCAACGTTTCGCCGCGCAAAGCCGCTTTCGACTTCACTTGGCGGAACAAATCGTTGGGCAGATCAATGGTCGTTCGCATAAAAGCATATTTGCATAAAAGCAGTTAAATGGCAACACAAGAAATTAAATCCAACTCACTTCAGCCTGTAAGTCAAAAACCAGTAATGCTGCAATTCTGTCCAGCAAATTTCCGTTGCCAGTTCGCCGAGAATTTTTTCGGCTTCTTTTTCGCCGGGGAAATTTTTTAGAATTTCATATTCATTTCCGTTTTCGAGTTTCCTCAATTGATAAGTGTTGCCTTCGTCGTCCGTTCTGTTGATGGGCGTGTTGCTGCCGGGAACGAATCTATTATCCATGAAAACCATCAACGCGCCGCAAGAAAATTGCCGGTGAAATCGAGATGGGAAATTTTTAATTTCTGGTTTTCGCAAATGCGACCACCAAGCTGTGGCAAGTCCGGCTGTAAAATTATTTTGAGAGAACGATAAATTAAAGGCATCTGCTTTTTGAAAACTAACTTCGCAGCCATATTTTTTGGCTCTGGCAATCTGAAGAACTTCTTCGTTGAAGTCAGTCGCTGTTATTGATTTTGCAGTTTGCGAAACGGCTTGAGTCCAGTAACCCGTGCCGCAAGCAATTTCAAGAATGCTGTGTCCAGCGCAAGTTTTTTGAAAGAGTTCCTTCAGTTTTGCCAAATCATTTTGACGTTCAGGTTTTTCGTAAATTCGTTCGTATTCGTTAGCCCGTTTTGCGTAGTAATCAATTAGCGTAGCATCGTTCGACACAATTTTATTTCAATTTCTTCACGAGCACCTTGGAATTTCTCCCGCTCTGGTCATATTTTTCGCGGCGCGCGGGCGGCAGGTCGTCCGGCGTGCCTTCGGCGAAGCCGCCCTTCGATTGAAAATAAGTGAATGCCTGCGTCGAGAGCGTGATGAGTTCGACGAGGTTCATCTCCTTCGCCTTGCTCTCGACGAACTGGATCAGCTTGCGCCCGACGCCCTGGTTTTCGTGCGACGAACTGACGTAAAGGCACGCGAGTTCGCCCTTTTTTTGTTCGGGATAAACGTGCAGCGCCACGCACGCGACGGGATTTTTGTCGATCTCGAAAATAAAAT
>Ga0302200_10000437_pt1 | contig 42067 bp, 40 predicted proteins | sample II_Bog_N3_1_FD_194585 | JGI IMG/M metagenome (GOLD analysis project Ga0302200, IMG submission 194585) | Peat permafrost microbial communities from Stordalen Mire near Abisko, Sweden - II_Bog_N3_1 | ecosystem: Environmental > Terrestrial > Soil > Wetlands > Peat | place: Sweden: Abisko...
GTATCAAATCCCGGGTCACCTTGATGTCCGCCTCACTCGGCGTCGGATCGCCGCTCGGATGATTGTGGACGAGCACCACGCCCGCCGCGTTCGCCGCAATCGCCGCGCGAAACACCTCGCGCGGATGCACCAAAATGGTGTCGAGCAGGCCCTGTGAAATTTTCTCCGCTCGAATCAACCTTTTCCGCACATTGAGCAGCAGTACTTGGAACGACTCCACATTTCCCAGCCGGTTCTCTTCGCGCATGAAATTCACGACCGTCGCAGGATTGTCCAACACCGGCGATTCCTCGCGCCTCTCCTGCTCCATCCGTCGCGCCAGCGCGAACGCGGCCACCAGCGTCGCCGCCTTGTCCGGGCCGACACCGGCAATCTGCTTCAACTCATCCACCGTCGCCAGCGCCAGCAAGTTGAGAGAGCCAAATTTCTGCAAAATTTTTTGCGCCACTTGCACCACGTTCGCGCCGTGCAGGCCTGTCCGCAGCAGGATCGCGATCAGTTCCGCGTGCGTCAGCGCATCCGGTCCGCGTGCAACAAGCCGTTCACGCGGCCGCTCGCTCACAGGCTGGTCTTTGAGCCGCAAACTTTCTGACATGGTGATTTACGGTTTATGGTTTTCTATTTAGAATTGAAAGCACAATTTCAACGCCATCCGAGTAAATCGTCAACCGCAAATCGTAAATTGAAATGGGACCACCGCGCGGAAAAAATTCCCTGACGACGTCGCAACAGCGTGCCGTCGCAGCGCGAGGCAACGTCCTCGTCATGGCCGGTGCCGGCACGGGCAAAACGCACACCCTTGTTGCACGCTGCCTTGAATTGATCTGCAAAGAACGTCTGTCGCTCGAGGAAATTTTGATTGTGACGTTCACCGAAGCTGCGGCGTCGGAAATGAAACAACGCCTTCGAGCCGCCCTCGAAAAGAAATCCCGGCAAACCCCCGACGACACTCATTGCTCAGAACAACTTGCGCTCTTTGACACCGCGCATGTTGGCACTCTGCACGGCTTTTGTCTCAAGCTCGTGCGCGAACATTTTCATGAACTCGGCCTTGACCCGCAAATCGCCATGCTCGACGATGGCGAATCGCGTCTCCTTGCCGGAGAAACGCTGGCGGAACAATCTGAAGCACACTACGAAAACACGGACGTATTTTCCCTTGCCGTTCAGGATTTGATAAACACATACGGTCGCGGCCGAGACGAAAAAATCCGCGCGCTGGTTTTGCGCCTGCATAATCACATTCAAACGCGCGCCGACTCTGAAAACTGGCTGGCGTGCCAGATCGAAGCATTTTCCGCCGTTGAACCAACCCAATGGCGGGGCTGGTTTTCTGCCGCCATTTCAAATTGGCGCAGCGAATGGCTGCCAGTGCTCGAAACCCTGAAAGCCGAAAATCCAAAAGCTGTCGAATGCCTTGAAATTTTGCGTGGTGCAGAAACGGCAGAAGCTTTAGGAAAAATTGTTGTTGCAGATGAAAACTGGCCGCGCGGGGAAAAAACAGTTTTTCGAAAACCGCTCGAAGACTTTTTTGAAGATGCCAAATTTTTAAATTCTCTAGTCGCGACAAATGGAGGTGACCCGCTCGCCGAAGATTGGGGTTGGATACGCACCCACATGAGGGCGCTCTTGCAGATGGTGCTTGAATTCGAGAAAGATTTTTCCAGTCGCAAACGCGACGGCGGCGTTCTGGACTTTCACGATCTTGAGCAGTTCGCACTGAAACTGCTTTGGGATTTTCAAGCCGAAAAACCAACCGCTGTCGCCAAACGCTGGCGCGAAAAGCTGCATTTTGTTTTTGTGGACGAATACCAGGACATCAATGCAGCACAGGACAAAATCATCTCTGCTCTTTCGCGCGATGATACTGATGCGAACCGTTTTCTCGTCGGCGACGTAAAACAGAGCATTTACCGCTTTCGGCTTGCCGACCCAAAAATTTTCCGCGATTACGCTAAACTCTGGCGCGAAAACAGCAACCAGACAATTTCGTTGACGGAAAATTTCCGCAGCCGTGAATCCCTGCTGGATTTCGTGAATTCCCTTTTTGAGCCGCTGATGAATGAGGAAATCGGCGGGGTGAATTACGATGCCGGGGCGCAGTTGAAATTTGGCTCATCTGAAACACGCGAAGCTTTTGGCATGGCAAAAGATGCATCGCCGCGCGCGGAACTGCTCCTGCGGATCAAGAACAGTCGCAACGAGAATCCCGACGCAGAAAATATCGGCAGCCTTGCGGACCTGGAAGAATCCGAAAAGGAAGCTCGGCTGCTCGCGCTGCGACTAAAGGATTTAAAAAATTCCGGCTCCGATATCTGGGATGACGAAGAGAAACTTTTCCGCGCCGTCGAGTGGCGCGACATGGCGATATTGCTGCGCGCACCGTCTGGCAAGGCGGAAATATTCGCAAAACAATTTGCGCACGCGGAAATTCCGTTGGCTGTCGAGCGAGGCGGCTTTTTCGACAGCAGCGAAATCCTCGATTTGCTTGGTGTTTTGCAACTGCTCGACAATCCGTTGCAGGACGTTCCGTGCATCGCGGTTCTGCGCTCACCGCTCGTAAGCATGTCACTCGACGAACTTGTGGAAATCCGTCTTGCTGGAAGCGGCCATTTTTGGTTTGCCCTGAACCAGTCTCAAAGTCCAAAGTCCAAGGTTAAGAGCGAAACGCAGGCAAAAACTGGAAAATTTCTCATCCGCTATCATGATTGGAGAAAATTGGCCCAACAATCTTCGGTCTCGGAATGTCTTGCTGCGGTTTTGACGGAAACTCATTATGACGTTTGGCTTAAATCGCGTCCTCGCGGTATGCAACGGCATGCGAATGTTCAACGATTTTTAAACCTCGCAGAAAAGTTCGACCAGTTTCAGCGACAGGGGCTTTTTCGATTTTTGAAATTCATCGAGGCCCAGCGTGAAATCGAGGCCGAGCCGGAGGTCGCGCCGTTAGCGCAAGAAAACTCCGTGCGCCTGATGAGCATACATCAGAGCAAGGGCCTGGAATTTCCAATCGTCGCGCTCGCGGATTTGGGGAAAAGTTTCAACGAGCAGGATTTACACGGCGAAATAATTTTCGACGAGGAATTTGGCTTGTGCCCGCGAGTGCAGCCGCCGTCGGGCGCCGGTCATTATCCGAGTTTGTCGTATTGGCTTGCGCAAAAGAACCAGCGTCGCGAATTGCGGGGCGAGGAATTGAGGTTGCTTTATGTCGCCACTACGCGCGCGCGCGACAATTTGATTTTGGTCGGAGGCGTTTCGGCAAAAAAATGGGAGACAATTTGGAAAACGCCTGAAGCCATCACGTCGCATAAAATTCTGGGGGCGCAAAGTTACGCGGACTGGCTGGGGCTTTGGTTTGCAAACCAAGCTCAAAGCGAAACAGCAGGCGAACTGCGAAATTTGCGATGGCGGATTGCAAGCGACGAAGAATTGGCTAAACAATCTGAAATTGAAAATTCAGAACTCGAAGTTGAGTTGCCGCTCCTAGATGGAGATACGAGGAGAAAATTGGTCGACGTTTTGAATTGGAATTATAAATTTCAAAGCGCAACGGAACGTGCCGCCAAATCGTCCGTGACAGCATTGCGGCGGCAAGCAGCCGATGAATTGGACAACGAGGCTGAGCCGGTTTTCAGTTTTCAGTATGCGGGAAAACGATCCACGAAGACGCTCGTCGCACCGGATTTAAAACAAAAATCGAAAAACGCAAAACGGAAATTGAACGCTGCGGAAGCGGGCGCAGCAACGCATAAATTTCTCCAGCATTTTAATTTTGAACATGGAAAGGGGCTAAAAACCCTTGTTATCGAGGCGGCCCGTTTGGAAGAGGAAAAGGTTTTATCGGCGGACGAGCGCGATGCGTTGGATTTGAAATCGGTCGCGGAGTTTTGGAGTTCGAATATTGGAGAGCAAATTCTTGCAAATGCGTCAGCCGTGAAGCGCGAATTGCCGTTTACGGCAAGGTTTGCCCCAAAGAAACTGGATGAAATTCTCGGCACAAAATCGAGCGCGGGCCTTGAGAACGAATTTGTGGTCGTTCAAGGTGTCGCAGATCTGATTGTGCTGCAGCCGAAGGAAATCTGGCTCGTGGATTTCAAGACAGACGAGGTTCGCACGGATGAATTGGCGCGCAAAATGCAAATATACTCCCCGCAATTGAAGCTTTACGCCCGCGCGCTAGAGAAAATCTATTCGCGTCCGATCACAAAATGCTTGCTGCACTTTTTATCGGCGCAGAAAACAGTGGATATAAAAATCTAATCTGGCGATTGCAGCGAAAGTTCCACGGCGGATTTTTCTTCGGCTTGTCCGGGCGATTCAATCTTCTCGGAGGTGGAATTTTTCTCGCGCAGGCGCACGAGCGCTGGTCGCAGCAGTTTTCCCTGAAAGGTGTAGCCTGCACCAATGGTTTCGGCGATAAGCGCGCCGTCAGACGGCTTTGGTTCGCCATCCAGGAGCTGATGGCGTTCGGCATTGAATTTTTCATCGGGCGCGGCGGCAAACGGCGTGAGGCCAATCCTGCGCGCGGCGTCGCGACAGGCGTTTTCAAAATTCGCAATTTGTCCGGCTACCTTGGGCTGGCCGGACCGCGCCGCAGCAGCGTGCAGAAGAAAGACATGGTCGAAAATCCGGACTAGCACTTGAAGCCATTCGGCCTCGCCACGACGCATTTTTTCGACTTCGAGACGAAGCGCGGATTTTTCGCTGTCGTTCAGCTTTTTCATGAACTCGGTGAATTCACGGACTTCGAAGGCCATTTTCTCCGAAATTTCCCTTGCGCCGGAGGAGGTTTTTTCGGCCTGCATCTGTGCATTCGTCCATTCGTTCGTGGCTGAGGAGATTTGCACAGCGAGCTTTTCAAGGTTCTGCACTTTTTCGGTGATGCTGCCTAGGGCGGCGGCCTCGATGGCCTTGACGACCGCGCGGTAATCCAGAATGAACGGCACGCAGCCGAGAACTGCGCCGAGAGCGACGCAGACGGAAACCGCGCCGATCTCCCATCGACCAATCGGGTGCGGCGAATACTTAATGAAAAAACTTGAGGCGGCGAGCAGTGTTGCGTCGCCGAGAAGGAACGGCCATTTTGGAATTTTCCAGTTGGTCATATCGGTCATTGTGGCAGTTTCGGAAAAAATCGCAGCAAAGGCAATTCGCTTTCTCCTCGACTAAAACCGCGCGTGGCAAAATCATCCGTCGAGTGCATATTTGTGTCATTTTCAATCCGGCGGCCCGAGGCAACAAAGCGCGGCATTTTCGTCGTCACCTCGATGAAATTGGCGGCCAGTCGGCATTAAAGGCGACGGCTGCGCCCGGTGACGCCCGGCGGCTTGCGGCGGATGCGATTGCCGACGGGTTTGATCTTATTGTGGCCGCCGGCGGCGACGGGACGCTGAACGAAGTTCTCAACGGAATAGGCGACTTGCCGAATGGCTTTGAACGCGTGCGGCTCGGCGTTTTGCCTCTCGGCACGGTGAATGTATTTGCCCGCGAATTAAAAATCCCGCTGCGGCTTGATCGCGCATGGGAAATTTTGCGGCGCGGGCGGGAAATGAAGATTGATTTAGGCTGCGCGGATTTTTCGGCGGATGGCATCCGCAAAAGGCAATTTTTCGCGCAGCTGGCGGGCGCGGGTTTGGACGCGCGGGCAATTGAACTCGTGGATTTTTCGGTAAAGAAAAAAATCGGCCCGCTGGCTTACGTTGTCGCGGGGTTGAAGGCTCTACGTGAAAAAAAGCCAAGAATAGGAGTTCGCGGAGTTGCCTGTCCTTCCGGAGAAGATTTCAGCGGCGAATTGGTTTTGATCGGCAACGGAAAATTTTATGGCGGCCCGTTCGGGATTTTTCCGCCGGCGGATTTGTGCGATGGACTTCTGGAAGTCTGCGTTTTCCCGCGCGTGGATTTTACGACGCTGCTGCATTGTGCGCCCAGCTTTCTTGCGCGGCAAAGGGTGCCGGAGAAAATTGTCCGGCGTTTCCAGGCCGATAAATTTGAGCTGGTTTGCGAATCACAGGCGGCATTTGAACTGGACGGCGAGTGGGCTGGAAATTTACCGGTGACTTTTTCTGTGGAGCGCGAGAAATTGCGCGTTATCTGCTGAAAATGGTGGGTTGGGAGAGACTCGAACTCTCGACCAATGCCTTAAAAGGGCACTGCTCTACCGACTGAGCTACCAACCCGCCAAAGACCATCATACTAATTCATGCGCGGTTTTCCGCAAGATTTTTAAGGTGCAACGCGATTGTTTTTTCTTTCGCGCCGCTCGGCAACGTGTTTTCATCGGCGCATGATGCGTGTTAAATTTTGGGGCGTGCGTGGCTCGATCCCGACGCCGGGGCTTGGCACGGTGCGTTATGGAGGCAACACAACCTGCGTCGAAATCCGCGTGGGTGATGAAATCATCATTCTTGACGCTGGCACAGGATTGCGCCCGCTCGGTCTTTCGCTGCTGAAGGAATTCAAAAAACAGCCTTTAAATCTAACGATGCTGTTGACACACACGCATTGGGATCACATTCAGGGATTGCCGTTTTTTCCGCCAATTTACAACCCAAGCTGTCGGATGAAAATTGTCGGCTGCCATGGCGCCCGCAAGGGATTGTCCGCGATGCTTACCGGCCAGATGGAAAGCACATATTTTCCTGTCGCGTTCGACAAGCTGCCGAGCAACATCCAGATTGAAGAGCTGAAGGACTTTAATTTCGACATTGGCCCGGTCATTGTTCGGGCGTTGCGCGCGAACCATCCGGGGATGTGTGTCGGTTACCGGCTGTTTTCGCCCGACGGCATCGTTTCGTTTTTTCCCGACACGGAGCCGCGCACCGGCGGTATTGACCGTGAAATGGTCGAGTTCGTCCGGGATTCCGACGTTCTCATCTTGGACTCCCAATATGACCGGGCTGGATACAAGAAACATATTGGCTGGGGACATGGTTGTGTGGACGATTCCGTGGCGCTGGCGTTGCAGGCAAACGTGAAACTGCTTCTGTTTTTCCACCACGATCCGGACAGCGACGACAAAAAAATTGACGGTTTTGTAAAACACGCACGCAAGCTTGTGGCCAAGGCAAAATCAAAAATGAAAGTTGATGCCGCGAGCGAGGGGATGACGATTCAGTTGCCGACTGGAAAACTGCGTTGATTTTATAGCGCGCGATTTAAACCGGTTTTTCTCCATAATTAATCGCCATTGCTCCGCCGAGGAGATTTATCACTCGCACGTTGGCGAGCTTCAGACCGCGCATTTTTTCGGCGACAGCCATTTGCGCCGGATAATGTTTCAGTGATTCCAAAATGTAGGCGTAAGCCTGCGGATTGCCGCAAAACAGAAGGCCGATGAGCGGCACGGAGCATTTCAAGTGGGTGAAATAAATCGCTCGCCAAAGCGCGTTCGCCGGCTTGCCAAATTCGAGAACGATCAATCGCGCGCCTGGCTTGGCTACGCGCAGCATTTCTTCAAGGCCGCGCTCCCAGCTTGCCAGATTCCGCAATCCGTAGCCGACGGTTATGATGTCGAACGAATTTTCGGGAAACGGGATTTGCTGGGCATCTCCCTGGATGAAATTAGGAGTTGGAAGTTGGGAGATGGAAGTTGGGGATTTTAATTTCTGACTTCGGGCCTTTGCGACTTCGAGCATTTTTTCGCTGAAATCCAGTCCGGTCGTTTCCGCTCCACTTCGGGCAAGCACGAGCGCAATGTCGCCAGTGCCGCAGCATAAATCGAGTGCGCAATCGCCGGGTTTTACGTTGGCAAGCCGGACGACGCGGCGTTTCCACAGCCGGTGCAGGCCGAAACTTTGCAGGTCATTCAGCAAATCGTATCGTCTCGCAATGGAGGCGAAAAGGTCGTTGACCTTGGCGGCACGTTGATGGCCGGGCGAATAGAAGACGTTGCTCATGCGGGCATTCTGCACGATGAACGGTTTGTAATCAAAGGGGATAAAATTACTTTGCTCGGATGGATGAGCTTTGCTATTGTGCGCCCTCAATTGAGGCCGTTGGATTATAACTGCAATATTTATGAGCACCGAAGCTGCGCCAGACGAAAAGAAGAAGATTCTGGTCATTGATGATAACGAAATCATCCTCAAGACGACTTCCATGAAGTTGATGAGCGCAGGCTATCAGGTGTCTACCGCGCTGGATGGGTCTGAGGGCGTCGCGCTGGTGCGCAAGGAAAAGCCAGATCTGGTTCTGCTCGATATCACGTTTCCTGCGGATGTCGGCGGCGTCTCCTGGGATGGATTCCGCATCATGGACTGGCTGCACCGTGTGGATGAAACGAAAAAGATCCCCATTATAATCATCAGCGGCGTGGTTGAGGAAAAAAACAAGCAGCGTGCGGCGGCCAGTGGTGCGATCGCGTTTTTTCCCAAGCCTGTGAATTTCGACGAAATGATCAAACTCATCCGCACGACGTTGAGCGCGCCTGCGACCGGCACGCCGCCGGCGTGATTGGTGTTGCAAATCGGCTTCGATTTTGTAAATTACTTTTGTTTCTGGAAGCGAGCGTAGCTCAGCCTGGTAGAGCATCACGTTGCCAACGTGAGTGTCGAGGGTTCGAATCCCTTCGCTCGCTCCAATTTCAAAATCTTCTGTAGCAAACCGGCTTGATTTCAAGCGGCCTTCAGCGGATTATCTCGCCAATGCCTTTGCCAAGCGAATCTGTCACCCTCACGGCCGCGCAAATCGCCGAGTTGAACAAAAAGCTCGCCGACCTGCGTCACAGCGTGAATAATAATCTCGCGCTTATCATTGCGGCAGCAGAAATCATGCGCCTACAGCCGGAATCCACCGCGCGGATGCAGAAACGGCTGGCGGAAAAGCCGCACGAAATAGCTGAAGTAGTCGCAAAGTTTTCGCGTGACATGGAGGCCGCATTGCACATCACAAGGCCTTGAGCTTGTAACTGTCCGCACTGCTTGCCCGTCTAAATCAATCGCAATAAACTGCCGCGCTGGATGATTATGAAAGCTCTTAAATCAATTCTTTATTTCGCCACAATGGCAATTGGATTGGCAAACTTTACCGCGCAGGCGCAGTCGACCGGGCAGCGGCAACAAGGTTTTCTCGCGGGTGAAAGGTATTTCCCGGCGCTCAGCCGCGTGCTGACGGATGACCAGCGCCAATCATTCCGCGCAATCGTAGAAGCGCAGTCCTCAGCAATCCGGCCTCTTGAGGAAAAAATGCGTGCAACCCGCAAGGTGTTGCTTGAAGAAATCGCTGGCGGAAAATTCGACGAAACCTCCGCCCGCCAGAGTGCAGAAGAATCGGCGAAAGCTGAAGCGGATCTGACGGTGATATTTGCGAAGGCGCTGTCGCAATTACAACCGCCCCTCTCGGCGCAGCAAATCGCGCAGATGAAAAATTTCCAGCGTGGCCAGTATCAATCGCAATTCGCAGCGCAGACGGAAGTTGAGCCGCCTCCAAAAATGGATTTGCCGCCGGCGCTGCCTCGCGACTCAAACGATCTGCCGGTTATTACGCCGCAGAACTGAAATCCCAAAACGGCTTTTGGATTTGGCTTCACAAATTTTTCCGGCAAACTCGCTTGAAATGGAACGGACTGAAGCGGAACTGATCGCTGCGGTGCTGAAAGGCGATGCCGCCAGCTTCGAGCCGCTTGTCCAGAAATATTCGCCGCGTGTTTTCGCCACCGCGCGCCGCTATGCCCGCCGCGACAGCGAGGTTGAGGACATCGCGCAGGAAGTATGGCTCAAGGCGTTCGACAAGCTGAAAAGTTTTCGCGGCGAGGCACCGTTTGAGCACTGGCTCATGCGGATGACCGTGCGGACATGCTACGATTTTTTGCGCGGCCACCAGCGCAACCGCGAGTCGTCGTTTTCAGAATTGAGCGAGCCGGAAAACGACTGGCTGGAGCGGTTCGTCACCGCACCGGAAGCCGCAAGCGACAACGCAGACGCGGCGAAACTGCTCATTGGACGCGTGATGGAAAAGCTTTCACCATCGGCCCGGCTGGTGATTACTTTGTTGGAAATTGAAGACCGCTCGGTGAAGGAAATCGCGCGATTGACAGGCTGGTCGGTGCCGCTGGTGAAGGTGCGAGCCTTTCGCGCGCGAGCTGAGATGCGGAAAATACTGGCCAAAATGACAAAAGACAAATACTTATGATTGTAACCGCACGCGGGATAACCGCGTCTGAAAAAATGGAGCAAACATGAATCTTGCTGAACTGCAAAAAAAATTGATCGCCGTAGCCCGCACGGAAGTGCTGGATGACCGCGTGCCGTATGCCTTTGAGAAGCGCGTGAGCGCGCTGCTTGCGTCACGCGTCGCGCCGCAAAATCTGGATTTGTGGGTGCGCGGGCTCTGGCGTTCTGCGATTTCATGCGTGGCGGTCGCGATGCTTTGCGGCGCATGGACGTTTTTCACTCCGGCGACTTCAGCAAGTTCTGACGATCTCTCGCAGAATTTAGAAACGACATTGCTGTCGTCAGTGGATCAAAACGACCAAGCGCCGTGAATTCGTGGAAAATCATTCTCGCGACCGTGGTGATTTTTGGCGCGGGTGTTTTTACCGGAGGCTTTCTGGTCAATGACATCCAGCACCAGCACTCGAGAAATTCCCATCATTCGGAAACGCCGGCGACAAATTCCTTTTCCATCACCCTGTCTAACTTGGTTTCAACCACCAATCAACCGGCGGGGCGCCAGCGTCTTCCGGAAATTTTAAACAAGCAGTTTTTACAGCGGCTGGACGAGGAGTTGCATCTGGCATCGGACCAGCGCGAGGCGATCCAAAAAATTATCACAGACAGCCAGAATTTGATGCGCAAGACGGTGCAGGATGCGCGACTGGAAATTCGCGAACAACTGACAACGGAACAGCGGGCCCAATTTGATGACCTTGTGAAACGACCAGCGTTGCATCGCACCCAAAATTCTACCAATACTCCGCCAAACTTGGCCGCGACAAATTCCTTGCCTGTCGCGCAGGCAAAATGAATTCTATTTTTCCGCGAGCAGCACACGGATTTTTTTTCGCAGTTCCTTGGTGATCGAGCCGACGGGGCGGTTGGCATCTACGATGGTGAAGCCGTAGGTCTTTTGCAGTTTGCGGAAGGCGCCCTGCATCGCCGTCTGGTATTTCACGAAGCTGTCGAACATATCGCGCGACAAACCCAGATCCATCCCGCTTTCCCAATAATCCAGCGTCGCGTTTTTCGACAGATTGCGCTGCACGAGTTCCTGCGGCTCGACGGAAAGGTAGAACACTGCGTCCGGTTCGAGCGCGATTCCGTAAAGATTTTTCAGCCAAGTTTCATCCATGCCGCGGACCATGTCGCGCGCCATGAGCGTGTAAATGTAACGGTCAGCCAGCACAATGAAACCCGCCTTTAACGCGGGCAAAATTATGTTGTCCAACTGGTCGGCGAAGTCCGTTGCATAAAAGAGGCTCAAGGTCGTCCGGCTCAAAATGTTTCCGTGCTGCGCCTTTTCGAGTTCGGAACTGACGAGCGACGAGCGTTTCAATCCGACCTGTACCGTGGCGTGGCCGCTGGTTTCAAGCCAGTCCACGAGACGCGCAATTTGAGTTGAGCGTCCCGAACCGTCCGCACCCTCGACGACAATTAATTTCCCCGCAAGATCCTCAAGTTTGACGCGCGGAATGCCATGGCCGTAAAAACGGCGTTTATTTTTTGAACCATCTGGATTTTTCATACGGCGGCCAAGTCCCCTTCCAGTTCCTGTGTTTTGTTTTCCGGATGGATTGCCGGAGGCAGCGGCAGAGGGCTGCGTCGCTTGAATTTTTTCAGGTCGATTTTCTCGGTGACGAGTTTGCGGACAATGACCTGCTGCTTCTCGACGTTTTCGTTGGCGTCCATCGTCACGAAATCAAACTCTTTGCTCATCGCCAGATATTGGTCAAGGATGCGCCCTTGGAAAATGCGGAAGCTTTCGTAGGGATCGGTCGAAAGCCGCAAGTCCATTCCAGCTTCAAAAAACTTCAATTTCGGACGGCCTTCAAGAATCCGGTTCAATGAAACTTCCAGATCCGTCTTGAAAAACATCGTAAGATCCGGTCGGGCGGCGAAGCTGTAAATGCCGCGGACCCATTCCGGCGGACAGCCGCGCGTCACGTCGCGTGCGAACGCGGTGAACACATAACGATCGCAAAGCACGATGTAGCCCGCGCGCAAAAGCGGCAACAAATGGCGTTCGTAGCGGTCGGCGAAATCGGTCGCGTGAATCAGGCTGAACGTGGTCGGTGTCAGCAGTTCGCGTTTCTTGCCCTTGCTGGTAGCGGATTTGACCAACTCCGAGGAATTCCATTCGCTGAAATAGACTTTGATGCCCTCGGCTTCGAGCCAGCGTTTGAGCAGATATATCTGCGTGGACTTGCCCGAACCGTCGAGACCTTCGACGGCGATGAGCCGGCCCGGAAAATTTAATTCAGCAAAAGTCTTCATTTTCATTATCGTCAACAGCGTTTTGTCAGTTTAGCCAAACCACTGTCGCCCACAAGGCGCAAGTTGATACACAATTATTGCTGTTGCTGTATGTTAAATTTGTGTGACACGGCCGTTTTTCACGATTCCTTGTGAAAAAAATCACAAATGGGCTTGCCCCCGGTTTTTCCGATGGATACGATTAGTCGGTTTTTGTTTTAGGAAACGCAATTTATGCCAATACAAAGCGAAATCGGTTACGATTCAAAAATCGAGGGCGATGTGGTTGTCACCACGGTGGACGCCGCGTTGAACTGGTTTCGGTCCAATTCTGTCTGGCCCATGCCGATGGGCTTGGCTTGCTGCGCCATCGAATTAATGGCCGTTGGGGCGAGCCGCTTCGATATTTCCCGTTTTGGCTCGGAAGTCATGCGCTTTTCACCGCGTCAGGCCGATTGCATGATTGTCGCCGGAACTGTCACCTACAAAATGGCCGGTGCCGTCCGCCGCATTTGGGATCAAATGCCGGAGCCGAAATGGTGCATCGCCATGGGCGCGTGCGCTTCGACCGGCGGGATGTATCGCAGCTATGCCGTGCTGCAAGGCGTTGACAATATCATTCCCGTGGACATTTACGTTTCCGGTTGTCCGCCGCGACCTGAAGCCGTTCTTGACGCGCTGATGAAATTGCAGAAGAAAATCAGCAAACAGCCGGTTTTGCAGAATCTGACCGCGCTTAATTTCCAAAAGAAAGTCGCGGCGTAAGCTTAAGTTTTCTAGCCATATTTTCCAACGTGACTTCAATAGAAACAACCCAAAAGCTCAAGGCTAAATTTGGAGACTTGATCTCTGAACCGGTTGAGTTTCGCGGAGAAATTACGGTCAAAGTCGCTGACGCGGAACAAATTGTTGCGGTGTGTGAATTCGCCAAGAAGCAGCTTGGCTACGATTACCTCGTCGACGTGAGCAGTCTCGACAATTACGGCGACGACCCGCGCTGGACGATCGTTTATCATCTGCGCAGCCTTGCGAGTGGCTGCGAATTGCGTTTCAAGACCGACGTGAGCGAGGAGAAATCCGAACTGCCCAGCGTCATCGGCATTTGGCGCACGGTTAACTGGCATGAGCGCGAAATCTACGACATGATGGGCATCCGCTTTCGCGGTCATCCCGATTTGCGGCGGATTTTGATGTGGGAAGGCTATCCATATTTTCCCTTGCGGAAGGATTTTCCGCTCGCGGGCAAGCCGAGCGACATTCCCGGCGTCGCATTTTCAAAACCTGCGCCGCTCGAAGGCGGGCCGTTTGTAACGGTTGCCGGTGCCAATTCAGCGACAACCAGAGAACCGCGCGTCCGCAATCCTGAAAAATAATTTTAATGGCCACTGTTCAAAACATTGAGATTCCTGATTCCGCCGCGCGTTCCACGCTGGCGGCGGACGAGCTTCAAGATGCCGTCGGTGATAAAATGGTCTTGAACATGGGGCCGTCGCATCCGGCGACGCACGGCGTTCTCCGAATTTTGCTCGAGTTGGACGGCGAGGTCATCACCAAGGCGGATCCGGACGTGGGATATCTGCATCGCGGCGACGAAAAAATCGCCGAGAACATGACTTATACGCAGTTTATTCCCTACACCGACCGGCTGGATTATCTCGCGCCGCTGGCGAACAACGTCGCCTACGCACTTGCGGTCGAAAAAGCCCTCGGCATCCATGATAAACTGCCGCCGCGTTGCCAATACATCCGAGTGATGTGCTGTGAACTGGCGCGCATCTCGGCGCACTTGCTTGGACTTGGCGCGTTTGCGATGGATGTCGGCGCAGTTACCGTTTTCCTTTTGACTTTCACCGAGCGCGAAAAAATTTACAACCTTGCCGAATCCGCCAGCGGCGCTCGTTTGACGACGACTTACACGCGAATTGGTGGTTTAATGCGCGATATTCCGCCGACTTGGTGTGATCAAGTCCGCCAGTTCCTGAAAGAATTTGCCGTGGCGCTCGCCGAAGTCGAAGTGCTGCTCACACGCAACCGCATCTGGGTGGACCGCCTGCGCGACCTCGCGGTCATCTCGAAGGAAATGGCGATTGATTGCGGCTTGAGCGGCCCGAACCTGCGCGGCAGCGGCATCGAATGGGATTTGCGCAAAAACCAGCCGTATCTTTGCTACAAGGATTTGCAGTTCGACATTCCCACCGGCTCGGTCGGTGATTGCTACGACCGCTATCTCGTGCGCATGGAAGAGATGCGTCAGAGCATGAGAATTTTGGAGCAATGTGTGAACAAAATTCCCGGCGGCGCGGAAAACAAAACGCACGAGCCGGTAAATGTTGCCGACGGAAAAGTCGTCTTGCCCCCGAAACAAGGCGTGATGACGAAGATGGAGGAATTGATTCATCAATTCATGCTCGTGACGGAAGGCATGAATGTTCCGTCCGGCGAAGTTTATTTCGGCCACGAAAATCCAAAGGGCGAACTCGGCTTTTACATTTGCAGCAAGGGTGGTGGTGTGCCGTATCGCCTGAAAATCCGATCACCAAGCTTCATCAACTTGAGCATTTTGGGCGAACTGATGCCTGGCGCGATGGTCAGCGACGTGCCGGTGATTCTTGGCTCAATTGATTTTGTCATGGGAGAAAGTGACCGATGAGTTTTCAAGCCACACCTCAATTCGAAGCGGAAGTGGACGAATTAATTTCGCACTATCCGGTTAAACGTGCCGCGTCGCTCATGGTGCTGCACGCGATTCAGGAAAAGTTCGGCTGGATTTCGCGCGAAGCGGTTTTGTGGACGGCCAAAAAACTGGAGTTGCAGCCGATCAACATCCAGGAAATTTTGACCTTTTATCCGATGCTGCGGCAGGAGCCGATGGGCAAATATCAAATCAAGGTCTGCCGCACGTTGAGCTGCGCGCTCGGCGGCGCGTATGAATTGCGTGAACATCTTTGCCAAAAATTGGGGCTGGACGCGCACGCGCACGGAGCTCAAACGACGCCGGACGGAAAATTCACCGTCGAATTCGTCGAGTGCCTCGCGAGCTGCGGCACCGCGCCGGTGATGATGTGCAATGACGGTTTTTACGAAGGTGTTTCACACGCGAAAGCAGACGAGATTTGCGCGAAGTGCAAATGAAATGGTTGCCCGACATGGATTTGAACCATGACAAACAGATTCAGAGTCTGTTGTGCTACCGTTACACCATCGGGCAGGACGGGACAAGTAAGCTAGAGAATAATTTTAAAGAGTCAAGTTGCTGATATGGCGCAAGAATACAAATTGATACTGAAGCACGCCGATGAACTCGGTTACACGCCGGACATCGAATGCTATTTGCGTCATGGCGGCTATGCGGATTTGAAGAAGGCGCTCGCCATCCCGTCGAAGGATTTGGCCGACGGCAAAAAGCTTTCGCCACAGGAACAGATTCGCGAGGACGTGAAAATTTCCGGCCTGCGCGGTCGCGGCGGCGCGGGTTTTTCCTGCGGCCTCAAATGGAGTTTCGTTGATCGCAAAAGCGGCAAGCCGATTTATCTAATTTGTAATGCCGATGAATCCGAGCCGGGCACATTCAAGGATCGTCAGATCATGTATAAGGATCCGCACCAGTTGATCGAAGGCATGGCGATTTCCTGCTTCGCGAACGACGTGCATCTCGCCTACATTTATATCCGTGGCGAAATGGTGGACGGCGCGAAGATTTTGAATCAGGCGTTGAAGGAAGCGCGCGCGAAAAATTTTCTCGGAAAAAATATTTTGGGTTCCGGCTACGATTTGGAGATTCACGTCCATCGCGGCGCGGGCGCTTACATTTGCGGCGAAGAAACAGGTCTGATTGAATCGCTTGAAGGCAAGCGTCCCTATCCGCGCATCAAGCCGCCGTATTTTCCCGCGATTCTCGGTTTGTGGATGTGCCCGACGATCGTCAACAACGTCGAGACGCTTTGCAATGTGAAGCATATCGTCGCGATGGGCGGCGCGGAATTTGCCAAGCTCGGCACGCCGAACAACACCGGCACGCGCATCGTCAGCTTGAGCGGGCACGTCAAGAAATCCGGCTATTACGAAATCGAAACCGGCAAGGCGACGATCGGCGAACTCATCAACGATCCGAAATTCGGCGGCGGTTTGCGCGATGGTCGCAAATTGAAAGCCGTGATTCCCGGCGGTTCGTCCGCGAAAGTTTTCAAGGCGGGCGAAAAATTCAAGCTCAAGAAAAAAGACGCCGAGGGCAAAGAAATTTTGGTCGAGACCGACATGCTCGATCTGCCTTACGATTTCGATTCACTCGCCGCCGCCGGTTCGATGAGTGGTTCGAGCGCGATCATCGTGATGGATGATTCGACGGACATCGTCGAGGCGCTCGCCAACCTTTCCGAGTTTTACGCCCACGAAAGTTGCGGCCAATGCACGCCGTGCCGTGAAGGCGCTCTTTGGATGAGCAAGACGCTGCATCGCCTCACGCACGGTGAAGGCCGTGCGAGCGACGCGGATTATCTCGTGAAGATCGCCGACAACATTCCCGGCGGTCGCACGATCTGCGCGTTCGGCGAGGCCTGCTCGTGGCCGGTGCAAAGTTTTGTCGCGAAATTCAAAGACGAATTTGTCGCGAAGGGTGCGGCGGATGAAGCGCGCCGCGCGAAAGAAGTTGCCGCGCCTGCTGAAACAAAAGAATTAGCCGAAGCGCATCACTGATTGACATGTCAACCGTCGCCACAACTGAAATCAAGTCCGCGCCGCCGATTGAAAAAATCAAGGTGAAGGTGGACGGTCGCGAAATCGAAGTGCCGAAGACGATGCCAGACCCGATTTCCGGCAAGCCGATTCCGACCACGATGATCCAGGCGTGCGAAATCGCAAAGCAGGACGTGCCTCATTATTGCTATCACCCGAAGCTGCCGGTTGTCGGCAACTGCCGCATGTGCCTTGTGGAATACGGAATGCCCGCGCTCGGCCCGGATCGCAAGCCGGTTACGAATCCCGATGGCACGCCGAAAATTACCAAGTTCCCGCGTCCAGCTATCGCCTGCGCGACGCCGATTTCTCCGGGCATGGAAATTTACACGAGCACGCCCGGCGTGAAACAGATGCGCGAAGGCGTTTTGGAATCGCTGCTCATCAACCATCCGCTCGACTGCCCGATTTGCGACCAGGCTGGCGAATGCAAGCTGCAGGAATATTCAGTTGATTACGGCCAGAGCGCGAGCCGCTTCGTCGAGGCGAAGGTTCACAAGCCGAAGGCCGTTGATCTCGGCCCGCGCATCATGCTCGATGCGGAACGCTGCATTCTCTGCACGCGCTGCATCCGCTTCACGCGTGACATCGCGGGTGACGACGCGCTCGGCATCATCAATCGCGGCAGCTACAACACGATTGCCACTTTTCCCGGCCTGCCGTTCGACAATAATTACACGCTGAACACGGTGGACATCTGCCCCGTCGGCGCGCTCACGTCGAAAGATTTTCGTTTCAAGATGCGTGTCTGGTTCCTGAAGGAAACCAAGAGCGTCTGCACAAGCTGCGCAACCGGTTGCAGTACGATCATCGGCTCGCGGGAGGAAAAAGTTTATCGCTACGAGCCGCGCCAGAATGATGCTGTCAATTCAACGTGGATGTGCGACGCCGGCCGATTGAATTACAAATGGATCGGGCGTGAAGACAGGCTGAAAGATGTTTTGGTTCGCGGCCAGAAATCCACCTGGACGGCGGCGCTCAATGAAATTTCTGACAAGTTGAAAAAGGCCCCGGCAGGTTCCATCGCGATTGTTGCCTCGTCGCGGCAGACAAATGAAGAGCTCTGGCTGATTTCAAAATTGAAATCGAAACTCGGTGCAATTAGTGATTCCGTTCCACGTTTTGGCGAAAGCGACAAGCTGCTTATCAGCGCCGATAAAAATCCGAATACCAATGGCGCGCGGCTCACTGGAATTTGTTTCAGCGAAATTGGAACAAATTTACCGCAGATCGTCAGCGGAATTCAGAGCGGCAAAATTAAGACGCTGATTGTTTTTGGCGAAGACTTGAACAAGCACGGCATCGGCGCGGATCTCCTCTGCAAATTGGAAACTTTAATTGTCAGCGACATTTTGCCGAATGCGACGACGAAGCTCGCGCATTATTTGCTGCCCGGCTGCGCGCACGCGGAAAAACGCGGGTCGTTCACGAATGGAAAAGGCCGTGTTCAGAAATTTATGAAATCCGTCGAAGCGCCGGGCGAAGCGCGTGCCGAATGGGAATTTTTGCACGACCTCGTCCACAACGTCACCGGCCAGGATGGTTTTGTGACGATCGAAGGATTGTTCAATGAAATGGCGAAGGACGTTCCCGCGTTCAATGGTCTGACGTGGGCGAGCCTCGGCGACACCGGAGCGACGGTGCCAATTTAACATGGACTGGTATTTCATCATTTTTAGCGTCGTCAAGATCGCGCTGGTGATTGGCGTGCTCCACGCCATCGCGGCCTACGCGGTGCTGGCGGAGCGGAAAATTTCGGCGTGGATTCAGGATCGTGTCGGGCCGAACCGCGTCGCGCCGCCATTCGTAAAATACATCCCGGTTCTTGGCCCGATTTTGACGCGCTGGGGAATTTTTCAGCCGCTGGCGGATGGTTTGAAGTTCATGCTCAAGGAAGATTTCACCCCGGCTGGCGTGCGCAAAATGTATTTCTGGCTCGCGCCGGCACTGGCGATCATTCCTTCAATGCTCGTGATTGCGGTGATTCCTTTCGGCTCGCAAATGGGCCATCAAAAAATGGTCATCGCGGATTTGAACGTGGGCATTCTTTACACGTTCGGAATCGTTTCTCTCGGCGTTTATGGAATCGTGCTCGCTGGCTACGCGGCGAATTCAAAATATCCGTTTCTTGGCGGCATCCGGTCGAGTGCACAGATGATTTCGTATGAAATTTCGATGGGCATGAGCGTCATCCCGGTCTTTTTGATCGCGGGCAATTTGAATCTGAGCCAGGTGATCACCTGGCAGACGACGCACGGCTGGCTCGTCATGTATGCGCCGCTGTCGTTCATTATTTTTATCGTAGCGAGTTTTGCGGAAACGAACCGCACGCCGTTCGATTTGCCGGAAGCGGAGACGGAACTGGTCGGCGGTTATCATACGGAATACAGCTCGATGAAGTTCGCGCTGTTTTTTCTCGCGGAATATTCCAACATGACTGCGACGGCTGGTATGATGGTAACGTTGTTTTTCGGCGGCTGGACGCTGCCGTTCTGCGGACTCGACCAGCCGGCGACTTCGCTTGGCATCGGCCTCGCGCAAATCTTGATTTTCCTTGTGAAAATCTGCGTACTGCTGACGGTGTTCATCTGGGTGCGCTGGATGTTTCCGCGCTTTCGCTATGACCAGCTGATGGATTTGGGATGGCGGCGTTTCGTGCCGCTGGCGTTGGTAAACATTTTAATCACTGCCGTCTGGCTGTGGATCAGAAGCTAATGATCGTTAATCGCAAATCATTGACGTTTTGGGAAAAGCTTTATGTGCCCGCCATCATCGGCGGACTTAAGGTCACGCTCCGGCACGCCTACAACACGCTGATTCTGAAAAAAGTCGTGACGATGGAATATCCCGAACAGAAATGGGCTGTGCCGACAGATTATCGCGGCGCGCCTTATCTCGTGAAAGATCAGGACGGTAATACGAAATGTGTTTCGTGCCAGCTTTGCGAATTTGTCTGTCCGCCGAAGGCGATCAAAATCATCCCGCCTGGCCCGGCTGGACAATTGGCAGACCGCTCAAACGCGGAAAAAATGCCGGCGGAATTTGAGATCAACATGCTCCGCTGTATTTTCTGCGGTTTCTGCCAGGAAGTTTGTCCAGAAGAAGCAATTTTCTTGCAGAAAGATTATTCGCTCACCGGCACGAGCCGCGAAGAGATGATTTACAACAAGGAAAAACTCCTCGCGCTCGGCGGCACGGTCGGCGGCGTGCAGAAATGGAAACACAAATTGGAAGAAGCGAAGGCGCAGGAAAGTTTTCCGGTGAAGCCTTAATCAGCAATGGAACAAATCAACAACTTGGTCAGTGGCGGCGCGGTGGAAGACATTTTGTTTTACGTCTTCGCGGCGTTGACGCTGCTGTGCGCCGTGCTCGTGGTCGCGAATCCGTTCAGCCGCAACCCGGTCACGAGCGCGATGTTTCTGGTGCTCACGATCATTTCGATGTCCGGTTTGTTCCTGCTGCTGCACGCGTTCTTTCTCGCCGCGGTGCAAATTCTGGTTTACGCCGGCGCGGTCATTGTGCTGTTCATTTTCGTCATCATGTTGCTCGACCTGAAGGAAGAACAGCGCCGCAAAATCAAATTCTTCGGCCTCGCCGCCGGCTTGGTTTCCGTGGGCATCGTCGTTAGCATTTTCATCAAGTCGCTCGCGTCCATCAAACCCAATGCCGCTCCGCCCATGCTCGAAGGTGAGACATATGCCCTCGGCAAACTCTTGTTCACGCAATACACGCTGCCGTTTGAAATCGTCTCCGTGCTCCTGCTCGTGGCGATGATCGGCGTGATTCTGTTGAGCAAAAAGAAACTCGAATAACATGCACGTCGGCCTCCATCATTATTTGTTCGTGAGCTTCATGCTGTTCAGCCTGGGGCTGCTCGGCGTCATCATGCGCCGCAACCTGCTGGTGATCTACATGTCGCTGGAGCTGATGCTCAATGCCGCCAACTTGGCGCTCGTCTCCTTTTCCCGGTTCAACAACAAGCTCGACGGCCAGGTGCTGGTGTTTTTCATCATCACGGTGGCGGCGGCGGAAGTGGCGGTCGGCCTCGCGCTTATCGTGGCACTCTACCGCAAACGCCAGTCCGCGCACGTCGAAGATTTGACCTCGATGAAACTCTGACGGATGAAAAACGAATTTTTTCCATGGCTGATCCTGTTCCTGCCGCTGCTCTCAGCGACAGTGATTGCGCTCTTCACTTTGCGCAGTAAAACCGTCAGCAGCCTCATCTCCATCGGCGCGGTCGCGGCGGGATTCGTCATGACCTGTCTCTTCGTGAACGCCAACGGAATTCATTACAGCGGTGAAACATCCGTCAACTGGCTCACCATCGGCGGCTTGAATGTGGACTTCGGCCTCAAGCTCGATGCCTTGAGCATGATGATGATGTTCGTCGTCACGGGCGTCGGTGGCTTGATCCACATTTATTCCTACAGCTACATGGACGAAGATGCGAGCAAGGCGCGCTTTTTCGCGTTCTTGAGTTTGTTCACGTTCTCAATGCTCGGCATCGTGCTCGCGAATAATTTTCTGATGACCTTCATTTTCTGGGAACTCGTCGGTGTGTCCAGCTACCTGCTCATCGGTTTCTGGTTTGAAAAACCCAGCGCCGGCGATGCCGCAAAAAAAGCTTTCATCACCAACCGCCTCGGCGACTTTGGTTTTCTCGCGGGCATTTTGATGGTTTGGGGCTTGCTCGGTTCGCTGAATTTTTCTGCGTTACAAAATGCAATGGTCTCAAATCCCGCCGCGCTTGGAGCCAGTGCCACCATCGCGGGTCTTTTGATTTTCTGCGGTGCGGCTGGCAAATCCGCTCAATTCCCGCTGCACGTCTGGTTGCCGGACGCGATGGAAGGCCCGACGCCCGTGTCCGCCTTGATCCATGCCGCGACGATGGTGGCCGCCGGCGTTTACATGCTCTGCCGCACGCTCTTTTTATACAACGCCGACGCGCTCCACGTCATCGCCTACATCGGCGGCTTCACCGCGCTGCTCGCGGCACTGATGGCGGTTCAGCAAAACGACATCAAGCGCATCATCGCCTACTCGACTTTGTCACAACTCGGCTACATGGTCATGGCCGTCGGCTTGAGCGGCCCGACGCCCGCGATGTTTCATTTGACCACGCACGCCTTTTTCAAAGCGCTGCTGTTCTTGAGTGCCGGCTCCGTCATCATCGGCATGCATCACGAGCAGGACATTTGGCACATGGGCGGACTGAAAAAGAAAATGCCCGTCACCTTTTGGACCTTCACCATCGGCGCATTGGCCTTGAGCGGCATTCCGCCGTTTGCGGGTTTTTATTCGAAGGATTCAATTCTCGCGCAATGCCTGGAACAAAAAAATTATCTGCTTTTCGCCGTCGCAGTGTTCGTCGCCGGGTTGACCGCGTTTTACACGTTCCGTTTGTTCTTCGTCGTTTTCTTCGGCAAGGAAAAAACCGATCACGCCAAGCACGCGCACGAATCGCCGCTGATCATCACCGCCCCGCTGGTGATTCTGGCCATATTCGCGACCATCGGCGGTTTCATCGGCATTACCAACAACTACGGTTCGCAATTTGCCACCGACCACGAAACTCTTTCGCTCACACAGCAGTTGCTCGAACCCCTGAAAACACCCGTCCCGATGTTCATCGGCATCGGCGTCGCGGTTGTCGGCATTGTCCTCGCGTTCTTGCTTTATAAAAAAGCGGACAAAGATCCGCTGCCGGCCAGACTCGGTGTGCTGGCGACGTGGATGCGTGACAAATTTTATTTCGACGAACTTTACGAGAAGACATTCATCCGCGCGCATGATTTTCTCGCAGCGGTGGCCGATTGGATTGACAGCTGGATTCTGGAAGGCGCGATCATCGGCGCGATTCGCGGCGGCACGGATTTGAGCGGACGCGCACTGCGCCTCGCACAAACAGGCAACCTCCAGACCTACGCCTTCCTGTTTGTGCTCGGCGTGGCGCTGTTGCTCTATTTCGTTTTGGGAAAATAAAATGTCCATACTGACTTACATCGCAGGTTGGCCGCTGCTGGCGGCGTTGGCGCTCATCGTCGTGCCGCGCAATTACCGCGTCATCATCCGCGCCATCGCGGTGCTCGCCACGCTGATTTCCGCCGTGCTCGCGGTGAAAATGTTCGCGCAGTTCGTGCCCGGCGCGAACGGCTTCCAGTTCGAGCAGCAAATCCCGTGGGTCGAATCGCTTGGCATCAGCTATCACGTCGGCGTGGACGGCCTGAACGTCGGCCTGATATTGATGGGTGCGATTGTCGCCTTCGCCGCCGCACTCTGCTCGTGGGAAATCCAGACGCGCGAAAAGGAATTTTACATCCTGCTGCTCGTGATGACCGGCGGCATCCTCGGTGCGTTCGCGTCGCTCGATTTGTTCTTCTTTTATTTCCTGCACGAACTGGCGCTGGTGCCGACCTTCATCATGATCGGCGTCTGGGGCCGCGGCGAAAAGAAGAACTACGCGACGTTCCAGATCACGCTCTACTTGAGCATCGGCGCGCTCATCGCGCTCATCGGCCTCATCGCGCTTTACCTGCAATCCGGCGCGAACACGTTCGACATCCCGAAAATCATCGAGCACGCCAAGACCAACCCGCTCGCGGTCAACGCGCAGAATTTCATCTTCCCGCTGCTGCTGTTCGGATTTGGCATCCTGGTTTCGCTCTGGCCGTTTCATTCTTGGGCACCGCTCGGCTACGGCGTTGCGCCTTCACCAACCGCCATGTTGCACGCCGGTGTGTTGAAAAAATTTGGTCTCTACGGTTTGATCCGCATCGCGCTGCCGCTACTGCCGCAGGCCGCCCAAAGCTGGGCGCACGTCATCGCGTGGCTCTGCGTCGGAAACATTTTGTATGTCGGCTGGGTGGCGATGCGCCAAAGAGATTTGAACTTGCTCATCGGTAATTCCAGCGTCGCGCACATGGGCTTCATTTTCCTCGGCATTGCGAGCCTTAATCTCATCGGCGTCACCGGTGCGGTGCTGATCATGATCGCGCACGGCTTCCTCGCGGCGCTGACGTTTGCGTTGAGCGGCTACATTTACAAACAGACCGGCACGTTGCAGATCAGCGAGCTTGGCGGACTCTGCCGCAAACTGCCGTTCATTGGCACAGTGCTACTGATGGCGGCGATGGCTGGCTGCGGATTGCCCGGCTTTGCTAATTTCGTCGGCGAAGCCACGGTATTTTTCGGCGCGTGGAAAATGTTCCCGGCCGTTACGATCATCGCGCTCTGGGGCGCGCTGGTCATCGGTGGTATTTACATGACCCGCGCCATCCGCAACGTCCTGCACGGACCGCTGCCGGAAAAATGGAATTCCCTCTCCGACGCGAATCTCTGGCGCAAGCTGCCCTACGCTCTGCTGCTGGCGAGCTTGCTGGTGTTCGGCTTCCTGCCGAAGCTGCTCACGGAAAAAATCAATCCTGACGCGCAGAAAATTGTCGCCATGGTAACTGGCAACGTGATCGCGGCCAGCGAAACAAGTGCGCCTGCTGTCAATTTTGTTGCGCAAAACAAATGAATTCCTCCCTGATCATGCTGGAAGTTTCGGTGATCGGCCTCGGCCTCGTGCTGATGTTGGCTGATCTGTTCGTGCCCGCCGAGCGCCGTCGTTTCATCGGTTACGCCGCGATTGTGGCCCTGGGCGTGTTGCTGGTTACGAGCTTGAGCGGCAACGGCAGCTGCGGCCAATTCGGCACCGCATTCGGCGGCATGTTCGTCAACGACGCATTGTCCCTGTTCTTCAAACAACTGTTCATCGTCGCGGCGATTCTGGTACTGTTCATGGCCGCGGAATTTTCCGACAAACTCGCGGCCGGCAGCGTGTCGGAATATTATTCGCTTATTCTGTTCGCGCTCGCGGGAATGCTTTTCGCCGCGTCGTCCAACGACTTCACGATGCTGTTCGTCTCCATCGAACTCATCACGATCACATTTTACATTCTCGTCAGTTTTCAACGCAGCAAGCTTCAGTCGCTCGAAGCGGGCGTGAAGTATCTGATTCTCGGTGCGCTGTCCTCGTCGTTCATGGTGTTCGGCATCGCGCTGATTTGGGGAACGACCGGTGAACTCAATTTTACCAAGCTCGCCGCCGTCGCGCCGCAGTTTGAAATAAGCCGCATCTTTTTACTTGGCGTGTTGCTGGTGTTGGTCGGCCTTGGTTTCAAGATTGCCGCGTTTCCGTTTCAGATTTGGGCACCGGATGTTTATCAAGGCGCGCCGACGCCGACGACCGCGTTTCTCGCCGTCGGTTCCAAAGCCGCCGGATTTGTTTTGCTGCTGCGCGTGCTGTTCACCGCCGTGCCGAGCGTGACCGCGCATTGGGCGAACCTGCTCATCGTCATTTCCGCCATTACGATTCTTTACGGCAATCTCTGCGCGATTCCGCAACGCAATCTGAAGCGCCTCCTCGGCTACTCCAGCATAGCCCACGCCGGCTATCTGTTGCTCGGCGTCGCGGCCTTAAGCGCGAGCGGCCAATCAGCGCTGATGTATTATCTCGCCGGCTACGTGTTCACGGTCATGGCGGGATTTTTTGTCATCACTCTGGTTATGCGACATCTGGCGACGGAAGATATTTCCGGCCTGGCTGGTTTGAACCAGCGTTCTCCGCTGCTCGCCGCCACGCTTACTATTGCTATGGTTTCGCTGGCGGGCATTCCGCCACTCGCGGGATTCTTCGGAAAATTTCTGCTGCTCAAAGCGGTGATTGAGGCCGGCCAGACCACCGGCAACCACGGCTATTATTGCCTCGCGTTCACGGCGCTGGCGGGCGTGATCATCTCGCTCTATTACTATTTCGGCGTCATCCGTGCGATTTACTGGAGCAAGGAACCGACAGATTTATCACCGATCACACTTTCCAGTCCTGCAAAGTTTTCCATCTGTGTCTGCATTGCTGGTATCTTCTGGCTCGGTTTATTTCCGAACACCGTGCTGAATCTGGCCAATCAAGCCGCCGCTGTTTTTGTAAAATAATTCGAAGAAAGCGAGCGGGCAAATTTCACCTGCGTCATTTTACACCGTCCGCATCTGCACTGCGTCCACGATTTCCGTGCCGACTGAAATTGCGCCGATGATGACGACGGTTGCGCCGGATGGTAAACGGCTTTGTTCGGTCAGGTTTTTCAATGCTGTCTCGATCGTGTTCTGCGGATTAATGAAATCAAATTCCATAACGAATGGAGTGACGCCCCAGCACAAGGCCATTTCGTTGGCGGCCTTTTCATTTTCGCACATCCCATAAATTGGCGAGTAATGCGGGCGCATCCAGCTTGCGTATTGCGCCATGCTGCCGTGCCGCGTGAAAACAAGGATCGCCGCCGCCTTCAATTCGTTCGCCATCACGACGGCGCTTTTAACGAGCTTTTGGCGTGCGGTGGTCAAATCCGCCAAATCATGGAATTGCGCGCTGCCGCTGCGTTCAATGCGAGTGGCGATCTTGTCGAATACTTCGATGCACTTAAGCGGGTATTTGCCGACGGTCGTCTCACCGCTCAACATGATGGCGTCGGCTTCCTCGAAAACGGCGTTGGCCACGTCGGTGACTTCTGCGCGAGTGGGCATGGGCGATTCGATCATGCTTTCGAGCATGTGCGTGGCGACGATGACCGGACGGCCAACGCGCAGGCACGCCTTTACAATTCGCCGCTGCACGATGGGCAGTTCTTCGTAGGGAATTTCAATGCCCAGATCGCCGCGCGCGACCATGATGCCGTCCGCTTCGAGGATGATTGCCTCCAGGTTCTTGATCGCTTCCTGATCTTCGATTTTGGCGACGACGAGCGGATGCGGTTTGCCTTCTTCAAACATTTCGCGGAGTTGCAGCAGGTCGCGTGATTCGCGCACGAAGGACAGCGCGATGAAATCCACTTCGAGTTCGAGGCCGAGCTTCACGTCCTTGATGTCCTTCGCCGTGAGCGCGGGCAAACTGACTTTCACGCCCGGCAAATTGATGTGGCGTCGGCTGCCGAGCTTGCCCTTGGTAAGCACTTCGCACTCCACCTTGTTGCCGTTCTTGGCCAGCACCTTCATCTGAATCGTGCCGTTATCAATGAGCACCACGTCGCCGACGCTGATGTCGTTGATGAAATTTTCGTAATTCACGTCCACCGAATGCTGTTCCAGATCGCGTTCGCCACGCACGGTAAGCGTAAATTTCTGGCCGGGTTGCAAATCCAATGGCACGCTCAAATCGCCGGTGCGGATGGCCGGGCCTTGCGTATCCATGAGGATGCCGATATGTCGCTCGCGCCTGGTGGATTCGGCGCGGATGTCTGCGAAGACGCGGCGCACCCAGTCGTGAGGCGCGTGCGACATGTTCAGGCGGAAAATGTTGACGCCCGCGTCGATCAATTTGCCAATCATTTCCGCCGAATCCGTGGCGGGCCCGAGCGTTGAGATGATTTTAGTCCGGCGAACGGTTCCTCGTTGCATGGGGAAAAAATACAGGCGCGCGGTGCGATTAAAAGTTTTTAATCGGACCACGGCCATTCACCGGCAAAACAAGCTTGCTTTTCCGGTCAAGGGCGGGCATATTCCGTACCCTAACTTTGAATTAATTTTATGGCTGACGCTGCAAACAAATACCCCGAGAACGTGGCGGGCAAATACTACGTGGACAACCAGTGCATTGACTGCGACCTGTGCCGCGAGACCGCACCGGACAACTACAAGCGCAATGACGACGGCGGCTACTCGTTCGTCTACAAGCAGCCCACCACGCCCGAGGAAGAGGCGCGCTGCAAGGAAGCCAAGGAAGGCTGCCCGGTAGAAGCCATCGGCGACAACGGCGCATAGGCCGCCCGCAAATTTTTTGGCAAAACCCGCTGGAACATTCCGGCGGGTTTTTTGCTTCGCAGGTCAACATTTCTTGGCTTTTGTCACGGATAAATTGTCATTTTGACGAATTTCTTTGACGCGGCGGCCTGGCTTCTGGTTAAACCGACAGGCAGACCCATGAAGCGTTTGTGGAATCGCCGGAAACGTGTCACGACATCCAGCCAGGATGCCAGCGGCTTCTTTGACGTTACATCCTTTCACTCCGGCGGTGGCCCCAGCCACAAAAGGAATACTCCCGGAGTCGTCGGGAACACTCCCGGCCAGACCGGAGGCGTCTCCGGCGGCAAATATCTTGTCCCCGGCGTCGTCCGGGGCATCCCCAACCACGACGGAAGCACATCTTTCCAGACCGGGAACATCCCCGGCGTGATGGACCGCGCCCCCGGAGCCTTCAGGAGCACTCCTGCCGTCTTCAGGAACATTCCTGACGGCAAAAGGAACGCTCCCGGCGTGAAAAGGGGCGTCCCCGGCGACGCCAGATGTGTCCCCGGTGTCTCCGGGGACGTTTCCGGCGTGGATAGATACATGGAATTCAAAGGTTTATGCCATTTCACCCCTTTTCCAGCCTTTCCTGTCGGTAAAAACAAACAAAATGCAGAAAACATCAAAAATGACGAAAAAATAAACACTCAACTAAACTAAACCTATGTCTAAACAAGACGCTATTCCCAAAAAGGACGGGGATTTTTATACAAATTTAAAATTCCTCGGTGACAACGCACCGGCCCAAAAGGCCGTGCTCAACATCAGCGACGACGACCTCGCCACATTGAAGGCGGACGCCATCCTGTTCAAAGCCAAGCTCGACGCATTCAACGCGGTGGACGCCGCCTATTCGCAGGCGTCCGTTGACAAACAGAACACACGTGCCGCAGTCGAAGGCCGCGAGCGCGCCATCATCCGCCGCCTCAAATCCGCCAGCGGCTACACAGACCCCATCGGCCAGGCCCTCAAGATCGTCGGCTCCGAAGACTCCACCGACATGACCACCGCCAAGGTGGATCTGACCGCCACGATACTGGCCCACGGCACCGAGCTGGGCTTCACCAAGCTCAAGAGCGACGGCGTGAACCTCTACACCAAGCGCGACGGCGACGCCGACTTCGAATTCCTCGCGCACGACACCGTATCGCCGTATGTGGACAACCGTCCGCTGCTGGTGCCGGGCAAACCCGAGGTGCGCTACTACAAGGCAATCTATGTGGTGAACGACGAGGAGGTCGGCTACTTCAGCGACGTCGTGGTGGTCACCGTCTATCCGTGAAACGGACGGGGTGGTGATTGCCGGACAAATCAAAAGGCGCGAAGTTTTTGCTTCGCGCCTTCTTTGTTAATTGTGCGGCGCAACACCCACATACTGCCATATGGGGATAGTAAATTCATACTTGATTCCAGTTGGATAGGCAACGATGGATGTGTTTTTGATCAGCCCGGACTCCATTTCGCTTAAATTGGAATTTGCTTTTTCCAGATCATCTTTGGCCAAATCCGAATCTGTAATTGCATCTGCTCTCGCCGATTCATCATAGCCGATTATAATTCGCTTCAGTTTATCAATCTTCTCCGTCAAGTTCTCTACGGACACTTTTAGCTGGTTGTAACGGTTCACATATTCACGGACTGACGTAGGCAAGCCGGTCAAATAAACGCGGCCAGCGCTGGTTTGGCATAGGTCTTGATCATCTAACATGGCAAGAACTTGAATCACTCGATTCGTTCCACGCAACGATGCCATATTTTTTTGCTCGGCCTTAACATCCAGCCGGTGTTTTTCTTCAGCGGCAAGCGCGGCGGCGGCTTTGTCGGGATCGTAACCAAATTGTTTTTGTAGCGCGTCGGGCAGATTGGTCATGGCAACTCTGGTGTATCCATCTTCATAAGACACCACAACATAAGCTGGATTTGTGCGAACAATGCTGGCGTTGGTGTAACTGGCATTTTTACAAACCAAAACGTCAAAATTAGTTTGCGCGAAAATTCTCAACGTCGTGACCACCAAAAATAAAGCGAGTTTCGTTTTCATAATTCCAAGACCTTTTGCAGTCTGGTCTAGCTGACAGTTGGCCGTGCGTCAATAAAATCAGTAATGGCAGAATGTCAATTTGTCGCCGTGCATCTGAAATTCTGGACGGCTTCTATGTTTGTGATGCAAGCCGAGCCAGTGACTTGACTTGATGCGATTGGCACGTTTAACCATTGGCTGAAGATTAGTGAAGTGAAAACACTTTTCCTGCTCCGATGGAAGTGACAAATCGAATGAGGCACATGGTCTCTTGTGATCAATTTCCCAAAGGACTCCATAATTAGACCATGACATCGTGCCGGTGAATTGAGATTCAATCCATGAGCGGAGATGTTTTTTGCTGCAACCAATTAATTGAATTGTGCTTCGCAACTTGCGCTGGCCTTGTATCAAAAGCATTTTCCAAATCCTCGTGCGTTGTGTGCGAACCAGCATCGTAAGCGGATTCTTTTTCCACTTTCTGAATTGGTTTTTAGCGACGCGATTAGTTGACCATCTCCGCGCTTCTGGGTGTTTGAACCAATAATTATCACGAGCCGCAACGCGCTTTATTTCGGCAGCTAACGACTTGGCAACTGCTTTTGCGATGTCGGGCTGGCGTTGGGGACATTGCCATTTATATCCCTTGCTCTTTTGGGCAGGCACGCGGTCTGCATCAAACTCGCGCCATTGTTTAAGCCAGTTTGAAATAGTCTGATGTGTGACATCATGCTTTGAGCCGATTTCTCGCAACAGCATTCCAGCCTTGTAATCAGCGACGATTTGAGGCCGAAGCAATTCAATTTTGGCGCGACGAGCTTTTGTGCTTGCGATGCCAGCTTTTGAACAATGTTTTCTCCTGTTAAAACTCATTGTGTTAAGTTGCCTTAAAGGAGTCATTCCTTCGGACTTGACGGACTTCAACTGACTCAAGCCGCCGTGGAAATGCCCGAATCCACCGGCAGCAGGATGCGCACGATCCCGTGCTGGCCGGATTGCGGTGGGACGATCTCCAGCGTGCCATCGTGCGTCTCGATGATTTTTTCGCTGACGGTCAGGCCCAGCCCCAAACCCACGGCGCGAGTGGTGAAAAATGGCGACGGCACTTTTTCGGCGGCCTCGGGGGTGAACCCGGCGCCGTTGTCCTGGACCTCTATCTCCAGATTTTGCTTCCCCTCGCCGTTGGCCACGGTCTTCAACCGCACGATGATTTTCGGCTCCTTGGGATTGGCCTGCAGCGCATTCAGGAAAATTTCCGCCAGCGCGTGCTTCAACGCGGCGTGGTCGCCGGTGATGACGATGGGCTTGCCGCCGTCTTCAAGCTCCAACTGCGCGTTCTCCACATTCAGATGCTTGCGCGCCTCCTGGTAGGATTCCTCGACAAGTTTGCCGACCGAAACCGTCTCCTGCTCGATGTGCCCTTCGCGCGCGAGAAAGCGCATCTGGCTCACGAGACGCGAGACGCGCTTGACGCCGTCCGCGAGCGCGTGGTCGAGCGATTCTCGAAACTCCTTGTCCTTGTATTTTTCCACGAGCAACTGCTGGTGCGTGGAGAGCGGGACCATGGCGTTGCCGATCTCGTGCGCCATGCGGTCGGCCATGGAGCGGATGAGGCGCAGGTTGGCGGCCTCGGCCTCGAGATTGCGCAACTGCTCGGCCTGCGTCAAATCGTCGGCGGTGAGCAGCGCGGAAATGGGCACGGTGGAATTGGCGCGCTGGAACGGCACGACGCTGATGCTGTAAATGGTGCCGGGTGAACTTTCCGGTTCATAACGATACGGCCCCATGACCGCGCCGGTTTTCAAAACCTGATAAATTTTCGCGCCGAGCGACTGCGGGAGGTCGCTGAATTCCAGTCCGCCGGTCTGTTTGTTCTTGGTGCCGAAATGCCGCCGCGCGGCCTTGTTGGCGTGCAGCACCTTGAGGTCGCGCCCGACGACGATGCAGGCGCTGCTCAATTCGCGCAGCACGTCGGTCATCATCTCGTGGTTTTCGGAAAGTTGGTCGTGCAGCCAGATGTTGCCCATGCCGAGGCCGACTTGCCCGAGCAGATGGAAAATCAATTCCAGCTCGGCGTTGGTGAGCGGCTCGCCCGTCACGCGCCCGTCGAAAACGGCCACGCCGATGATTGTCTCGCGATTGAGGATCGGCACGGCGACCTGCGCGCGAAGCAGTTCAAATTCTTTTTGCGCCTCGGTGTCCATGCGGACCTCGTCGCTGTCGCGACGCAGAATCCGGCCGAGCCGGGCCAGCTGCCCGCCGATGCCGGAATCCAGCGAGAGTTCAAAATGTTCGAGCAGCCCGGATGAAAGCCCGATGGCGGTGGCGGAACGCAGCGAGCGCGTGTCGTCCGGCGAAAAATTCTCGGCCATCGGTGAGCATGGGCGGTTCAAAAAAATCGCCGCGCGGTTGACGCTCAAGATTTCGCGCAGGAACATCAAAAATTGTTTCAGCATCGCCTCGGCGTCGAGCGAGTGCGTGAGGATGGATGAGAAGTCGCGCAGCACGTCGAGCGTTTGCGCGGCGTTGACGAAACGGCCTGTCACGGAGACGTCTGACTGGCGGAACAGAGGGATTTGAGACGACGGAATAACGGATGATTGCGAAGGGCGCGTGGCGACTTGGGTTGACGGCGCGCTTTCAGGCCGTTCCAACAGCGACGCCAGCAGCCGTGTGCGGACGGGTTTTGTCAGGATGTGCGTGAGACCGTGCAGAAACGCCTCCTCTTCCCAGGCCGATTCGCTGTAGGCGGTGTAGGCGATGATGGCACACTTGGGATCGCGGCGGCGTAGGCGTTCGATGACCCAGACCAGTTCGACATCCATCATGTCCGTGTCGAGGATGCATGCCGCGACAAGACCATGGACGAGGAGCGGCTCGGCCTCGTCCACGCCGAGCCGGTGGACGACGCGGTATTGCTCAGGATTCAACCCCGCGCGAATTGTCTCGGCGAAGGCGGGATGATTGGACAATGCCAGGATTGTTTTCATCTCATTCCGAATAGTTCAAAAGCCTGTCATTTACACCGCATTTTCCACAGTCGTGCGAAAAGGTCAATCCAATCTTGACTTGGCAATGTGAACTTTGAATGACGGCCGGGACAATTTGTGGTGTTGGCTTGGTGCATTTCAGCTTTCCGCGCTGCGGGTAATTGGTATATTGCCGCCATGTATCGGACGCAGGATTTACATGTCAAAGAAATTGTCCGGCTCTCGTCGCCGCGTGAATTGAAGGCGCAAACGCCTTCGGACGAGGCTGTGAACGCCACCGTCGCGCGCAGCCGCGAACGGGTCATACGCATTTTGCGGCAGGAAGATCCGCGCATTCTCGTCGTCATCGGACCGTGCTCGATTCACGACGAGAAGGGCGCGCTCGAATACGCTGAAAGATTAAATGGGCTGAGAAAAGAGTTTGCCGATAAAATGGAAATTGTCATGCGTGTTTATTTTGAAAAACCACGCACAACCATCGGCTGGAAAGGTCTCATCAACGACCCGCATTTGGACGGTTCGCAGGATATTGAGACCGGATTGAAAATTGCGCGCCGCTTGCTGCTGCAAATCACCGGCATGGGTTTGCCAGCGGCGACGGAATTTCTCGACCCGATTGTGCCGCAATACATCGCCGATTTGATCACCTGGGCGGCGATTGGCGCGCGCACGACGGAATCGCAAACGCACCGCGAAATGGCCAGCGGACTTTCCATGCCTGTCGGCTTGAAGAATTCCACGGACGGCAGCCTGCAAATTGCGATTGATGCGATGGGCGCGACGCGGCACGCGCACAGTTTTCTGGGCATCAATGATGACGGCGTGACAAGCATTGTGCGCACGAGCGGCAATCCTCACGCGCATGTCGTATTGCGCGGCGGTCGCGCGAAGACTAATTACGATGCCGAGAGCATCCGGGCTGCGGAGCAGAAATTAATTTCCGAAAAACTGCCGCCCGTGCTGATGGTGGATTGCAGCCACGCGAATTCGGAGAAAAAATTCGCAAAGCAGGAGGATGTCTGGCGTTCGGTCATCCAGCAGCGGATAGAAGGTACGCGCTCGCTGATCGGGTTAATGATCGAGAGCAACTTGTTAGAAGGCAGCCAGCCGATTCCGAATGATTTGAAGGACTTGCTTTACGGAGTTTCGCTGACTGATTCATGCATCGGTTGGGAAACGACGGAGCGGATGCTGCGCTGGGGCCACGAAAAGCTGACAAAATTATCGCCGCCGATTGCTTCGGCAGTTTGAGCCGAATTCATTTTATGAAAATTAAACCCGGAGACACAGTGTTGCTGACCGGGGCACCGGGTGGATTGGGTGCATACATGGCACATGCTTTTGCGGATTACAAAGTGAAGCTGGTGCTGGTCGCGCATCCGGGAGCCGAACTGCAAAAACTTCAGAAATCTGTTGAAGATCGCGGTGCAGAAGCCGTAACGATCAAATCCGATTTGCGCGATTCCTCGCAGCGCAAGCAGTTGATACAAGACGTCAGAAACCGTTTTGGGAAGATTGACATACTCGTTAACAACGCGGGCGTGGAATTCACCTCGGCGTATCACGAGCTAAGCGATGAAAGCATTTATGACACGCTCAAAGTAAACCTCGAAGCACCCATGATTTTAAGCCATCTGGTTTTGGCGGAAATGCTTGAAAGGAAGCGCGGACACATTGTGAACATTTCTTCGCTTGCCGGGAAGTCGGGTCCGGCCTTTCAAGAGCCTTATGCGGCGTCGAAGGCGGGACTGATTTCCTTTACATCTTCCTTGCGGGCAACATACCGGGGGTCAGGTGTCAGTGCTTCCGTGGTTGTGCCCGGTTTTGTCGAGGCGGGAATCTATTCCAAATTGAAGATGAGTAGCGGTCTTTCTGCACCGGCATTACTGGGAACTTCACCGCCGGAAGCCGTGTCGCGCGCCGTGATTCGTGCCATTGAAAATGACCTCCCGGAAATCATTGTCAATCCGCTTCCGATCCGTCCGCTGCTGGCTTTCACGGCGTTGTTTCCATCCGCAGGCGAGTGGCTGGTCGACAAAATCGGGTCGAACAAGTTTTTCCAGCAGGTGGTCGAGGCGCAGAAGCGCAATGGCAAATAAAATGAGAGGAAATTTTCAATGCGTGTTTTCCTGACAGGCGCGGGAGGTTATCTCGGCGGCGTGCTGGCGAGACACATCGCCCAATTGCCGGAAGTTGAAAGCATCACTGGAATCAGTCTGTCGAAGCCGTCAGCGCCGCCCGCCAAGATGAAGTTTCTACGGATGGACATCCGCTCGCCTCAATTGGCCGGGCTGATGGCCGGGCATGACGTCGTTGTCCACACGGCCTGCGTTGTTTTGTGGCCGGCAAAAATGCCCGTAAAAGAGCGCGATGACATTAATTTGAACGGCACGCGCAATGTGGCTCAGGCGGCGCTGGCGAACAAGGTGCGCCGGTTCGTCCACGCCAGCAGTATGGCCGTTTATGATCCTGTTCTGGCGCGCGGCAAGACGGATGTGACCGAGGAATTTCAAAAGGGCGATGGAAATTCGGCATTTTATTATTGGAATGCCAAGGCTACAGCCGAACCAATTCTTACGGAGATTTTGGGCGCATCAAGCGTCCTGACTTTTTTCAGGCCGATTTACATCATCGGGCCAAATAATCGCGCGGTGGTGAGAAGCTACCAAAAAAATGCGGTGATGTTTCCCGGTTGCGATCCGCGAAGGCAATTTATCCACGAAGACGACGTAGCGGCGGCTTTCATCCAAGCGGTCCGAACAGATCTGCCCGGAGCCTTCAATGTTGTTCCTGACGATTTCATGCTGTTGAGCGATGTCTGGAAAACCGTCGGCGCAAAATTTGTCCCGAAAATTCCCCTGAAGCTGGCGTGTTTTATCACGGCGATGAGGTGGCGGTATTTCGGTTCGCCAATCCATGCTTCATGGGTGGAAGATATGCTGGTGGATTTCACGGGCAGCAATGCAAGGCTGAAAGCCACGGGATGGAAACCGCGTTACGGCAGCGTGGAGGCGTTGCGCTCGGCTTTGTAAAACAACCTGAAAATAATTGCTTGCAGTCAGATTGGACGGCATAGAACCTGCGTCTGCGACTGGTTCTATTGTGGAAACCCAAACGATGACCATATGAAACATTCAAAAAAGTATCTTGGATTCGCCGTGTCGGTTCTGTCGTGCGTCGCCATTTCGGCGTGCGGTGCAGCATTTGATTTGCCCGATCAGGACGCATTCGCCATTGGACGTGGCATGGCGTTTGTCGCCACCGCCGACAATCCCTCTGCCATCTACTACAATCCCGCCGGCATCACGCAGCTTCAAGGCGACAATCTCCGGCTTGGAATTTACGGAATCAGCATCAATACAACCTACAAGTCTCCAAACGGCACAAGTTACGACAATCAGGACAAATTACATGGCGTTCCGCAATTTTATTACACCCACAGTCTGGAAAAAACGCCGTTGAGCTTTGGCCTGGGTGTTTATTCCACTTACGGATTGGGATCGCAATGGCCTCAAGACACCGGCTTCCGCACCGTCTCAACACAAGGCCAGATCACTTACGAAACATTCAATCCGGTCATTGCCTGGCAAATAGTCCCGAGCCTTTCAGTCGGCGCTGGATTGACCTTGAATTACTGCCGTTTGGATTTGCAACAGGGACTTTTCTGGCCGACGCAACCGTTCGACGGATTTGAATTCAAAGGCAGCGGCTGGGCGGTCGGCTACAACCTCGGCGTGCTTTGGAAGCCTGATGAAAAAATTTCGTTCGGCATCTCTTTCCGCAGCCCGACCTCAATCAATTTGAGCGGCAACACGACGGCCTACAATGCCGTTGCCACGCCCAGCCCGCCATTTCCAGCCGTCATCCCGCCCTTTTCACAACCCTCGTCCGCCAGCGCAAAATTTCCGTTTCCGTTGAACATGATTGCTGGCGTTTCTTATCGCCCTACGCCAAAATGGAATTTGGAGTTCAACGCCGACTATACCGATTGGAACACGGTGGGCACGGTGATCGTCAACCAGTCAACCCCATTTGCTTTACTCCCGGTAAACATCCCGCTAACGCTGAATTGGGAATCAAGCTGGTATTATGAATTTGGCGCAACGCGCTATTTCGACAACGGCTGGCATGTCAGCGCCGGTTATATCTTTAATGAAAACTCTGTGCCCGACAAAAATTACCAGCCGCTCGTTGGCGATTTGGATCGGCACTTCTTGAGCATCGGCACGGGCTTCAAGAGCAAACGCTTTGATTTCGACATCGCCTACCAATTTGGCTACGGCCCCCCGCGCACCGTCAGCGGCAGCACGCCCTCGGCCAGCGGGCAAACTGCGGATGGGCAGTATAAATTCATTAGCAACGCCATCGCCGCTTCGGTGGGCTGGAATTTTTGAATTGTGAATTGTTTAGAGTGTCCACAATTGTGACTTGAGTTAAAAAACAGGACACAGCCCTAAATTCAGCAGCCATTTGCCGCTGCACCTTTAATTTGTTGAAACACGGAAATCATAAATGGTTCCATCAATCACTTTGTTTTGGCGTGAAAAATGATTCACTCTTTCCGCGAAAATGAGAACAACTGTTAACGGCAATGGCTCGCACAGCGCTCTTGTCCGCCGGATTGAGAAAAAGGCGGTGCAGGCCGCCGTGCCGGTTCATGCCGTGAAGGAAAGCCGGGTGACTTTCAAGACGGCGGACGGCGTGGAGTTGCACGGCACGCCGGTGCGCGTCACGCGCCACATGGCGGTCTTCGAGTTATACAATCCGAACGTCACGCTGCAATTTTCCGAAGCGCTCGACGGATTCGAGATCACCTTGCAGGCGCAGAAAGTTTATTCCGGGCGCGCAACCATCCGTAACGTCGTCAACGCCGGGACGAAAACCATCTGCGAGGCGACGCTGAACGACGACGGCTGGACGGAAATGAACCTGGCCGCCGCCCTACAGCCGGACGCCAAGCTTGATGAGGAGTTCAGGCATTTTTTAAGCGAATGGCAGAAGCTTTATAAGGTGCTGCCCGAATTCAAGGTCGTCATCGCCGATATGCAGACTTTTTTTTACGACTTACGGCAATGGCTGGAGCGGGTCGAATTGAGGATGCGAGCTGTGCCGCAATCTGAACGGGAAAAAATCGAGCGGAAAACGCTTTACGAAATAGGCAAGGCCGTCATCCCGTTCATCAACACGCTCTTTGAAAATTTTGAGTCCACCATCAAAAATGTCCCTGAAGAAAGCTGGCTCGCGCACGGCAGCTATATGCGGCGGCATCTGCATCATCTGGTTTTGAGCGCGCCGTTCGCGCAGCGCACCTTTGCCAAGCCGCTGGGTTACGCGGGCGATTACGAAATGGTGAACATGATTTTGAGGAACGACTTTGAAGGCGGCTCGTTGTTCGCAAAAATCGTCCATGCGTGGTTCGTCCAGCAGGCGCCGGCGGAAGCCCATCGCAACCGGATCGAATACCTGACTAAGTGCATCATGGCGGAGGCGTTGCGCGCGGCTGCCAAACGGGACACGGCGCGCGTCTATTGTTTTGCCTGCGGGCCAGCAGTTGAAATTCAGGGCTTCATGCGGACAAAATTTAATGAAGACGCCGAATTCACACTGGCTGATTTCAACCCGCAAACAATTGCCCACGTCTCGGAAATTTTCAGGTCCACCAACGAAATGCTCGGCGTAAGGACAAAATTTGATTTTGAAAAAAAGAGCGTTTATCAACTGTTGAAAGACCACGGAAAAAAATCGGCCGGGAAGGCTCCGGTTTATGATCTCGTCTATTGTGCGGGGCTTTTTGACTATCTGCCTGACGAAAGCTGCACACGTCTGATGGAAATTTTTTACGAATGGCTTGCGCCGAATGGCGTGTTGATTGTGACAAACGTCGCGCCTTCCAACCCAATGCGTCACGGAATGGAAAACTTGCTGGACTGGCACTTGATATACCGCGCTGAGCCGGATATGCGCGGTCTGTGGCCTGCGCCCAAAGGCGAAGTGTGCATCCGTAGTGACAAAACTGGCGTCAACTTGTTCATGGAAATTCGCAAGCGCGCCAATGACTAACGACCCGGCAACTTCAGACCCGGAATTCGTGGAGGCGCTTGTCGCCCACGACCGGCGTGAGCGCATTCACACGGGAAAAGTCGCGTGCGTGCTGGTCATAGTTCTGATGCCGGTTGGAGTAACGCTGGATTATTTCGTCTATCCGGAGAATGCAGGGTTTTTTCTGGCGCTGCGCCTGCTCTGCTCGGTTCTTGTCGGAGGGCTTTTTTTTCTTCACACAACACGATTCGGCCGCGACAACTATCGGCTTCTTGGAATCCCCATAGCATGGCTTCCGGCCTTTTTTATTGCATGGATGATATTTGCGGCACCTGACCAAGTGTCGCCTTATTATGCCGGACTTAATTTAATTTTGCTCGCCGTCAGCGTCGTTGTTCGCTGGAACGCTGTGGAATCGTTGATTGCCGTCGGAGGTGTTCTTTTGATGTATCTCGCAGCATGTCTTTTGAGAGGCGCACAGGGGCAATTGGCGATGAATTTCAACAATTTTTATTTTTTGTCGCTGACTGGCGTGATTGTCGTCGTTGGCAATCATTTTTTTACACAGCTCCGGCTTCAGGAATTTACATTGCGGTATCAACTCGACAAAAATAAGCGCGAACTTGAGGAATCGCATAGCAAGCTCGTCGAACTCGATCGCCTTAAGAGCCGTTTCTTTGCCAACATCAGCCACGAACTGCGCACGCCGCTCACGCTCCTGCTCTCGCCGCTCGAATCGCTCATGCAACGCAGCAACAGCTTGTTCGACGCCAAGACTCGCGAAGTCTTCGAAACCATGCATGCCAACGGCATGAGGTTGCTGAAATTGATCAACGATCTGCTCGACCTCATCCGGCTCGAATCCGGACGCATGGACATAAAAAACGATACGGTTAACGTTGCTGATTTTCTCAAGGGACTTGCCAGCGCGGTGAAACAGGTTGCCGTCGACAAACGCATCACTTTGGAAACGCATGTCGGCCCGGAACTCGACATGATTTTGACCGACCGCGACAAGGTGGAAAAAATTGTGCTGAACCTTTTGTTCAACGCGTTGAAATTTACGCCTCCCGACGGTCGTGTGGAATTACGTACGGAAAAGCAAAACGACAATTTAGTCCTGACCGTCACCGACACGGGCGTGGGTATCGCGGAAAAAAATCTGCCGTTCGTCTTCGACCGTTTCTGGCAGGCTGACAATTCATCCCGCAGGAAATTTCACGGCGTGGGAATCGGACTCGCGCTCGTCAAGGAACTGGTCGAGATGATGAGCGGCGCGGTCTCTGTGCAAAGCCAGGAAGGCAAAGGCACTGTGTTCACGGTGAAATTGCCGTTCCAAAATGCCGAGGCGCAGCCAAAACCAGAAACCGCGGAACCCGCGCCGGCGCAGAATGCCGCTTCAGCGTCTGACGAATGGTTGCAGAATTTGTATCGCCGCGCTGAATTTTTCCCTGCGGTCACCGTGTTGCGCGGAACGGTTACGCCGGTGGAATTTTCCGGCAACCGTCCTGTAGTGCTCATCGCCGAGGACGAACCGGACATGCAGCGATTTTTGAAATCAGAATTGCAGAAGGATTACGACATAGTCACGGCGACTGATGGCGTACAAGCATTGGAAAAGGCGGAACATTTTGTGCCGGACATTATCCTGCTCGACATGATGATGCCGGAAATGGACGGCCTTGAAGTCTGCCGCGCACTGCGAAAGCGGCCGACCACCATGAAAATTCCGGTGATTTTGCTGACGGCACGCGCCGACGAAGAAACAAAGTTTGACGCGTTGCAAATGGGCGCAAACGATTTTCTGGCAAAGCCGTTTTCGTCCACGGAACTTCAGGCACGCATCAGAAATCTCATCGAGTCGCATCATTACCAGCGGAAACTTTCAAAACAAAACGTCGCTCTCACGACAGCGATTGAACAAATCAAGGAAACTGAAACGCAGTTGGTGCAGTCTGAAAAACTCGCGTCGCTCGGACGTTTGAGCGCGGGCATCATCCACGAAATAAACAATCCTTTGAATTTCACGATGACCGGATTGTTCACGTTGCGGAACAAGGGAAAGCATCTCCCGCCTGAGCAACGCGGCGAATACGAGGAAATTATTAATGACATGGAGGAAGGGCTCAAGCGCGTGCGGAACATCGTTTCCGATTTGCGCACGTTTACGCATCCGGGCGGCGGCACAGGCGAGCCGGTGGATGTGGCCGAGGTGGTGGGTGCATCGCTGCGGTTTCTTGCTGGTGAATGGAAGAATGTCGTCCAAATCGAGCAAAGCCTTCCGCCGAACCAGTTGGTCTGGGCGAACCGTAACAAATTAATTCATGTACTCGTCAATCTGATACAGAATTCGATTGACGCATTGGCGGAGAAAAAATTCGAGGACGGCGAGCATGCGACAATCTGGATTGAGAGCCGCGCCGAGAGCGGGCGCGGGCTGATTATCGTCCGCGACAATGGCATGGGCATAGAGCAGAAAGTTTTGGACAAAATTTTCGACCCGTTTTTCACGACGAAGGAGGTCGGCAAGGGCATGGGTCTCGGCTTGAGCATCTGCTACCGCATCGTGCAGGGTTATGGCGGAAAAATTTCGGTGAAGAGTGAACGCGGAAAATTCTGCGAGTTCACTTTGGATTTCCCGGCAAAGAAGCAGGAGCCGGAAACCGAGCAGGAAATTGAATATGGAAAATCATTACAACTATAAGAAATTCGCGATCCTCTACGTTGATGACGAGGAAAAATCACTGACGAACTTCGCGCGCGCTTTCGGCGAGCAGTTCCGCGTTTTCACCGCCGTAACCGCAATTGAAGGCTTCAAGTTGCTGCAAAAGCACGGCGACGAAATCGGCCTGTTGATGACCGACCAAAGGATGCCAGGCGAAAAGGGAGTGTGGCTGCTCGAACGGGCACGTCAGTTCCGCCCGCGAGTCTTGCGGATTCTTGTTACCGCTTTCGCGGACATGGATGCGGCGATTGCCGCCGTCAACAGCGGCGCGATCTACAAATACGTCACCAAACCGTGGGACCCGCCGCAGCTTGAATTGACTTTGAAGCAA
>Ga0302200_10000444_pt1 | contig 41888 bp, 33 predicted proteins | sample II_Bog_N3_1_FD_194585 | JGI IMG/M metagenome (GOLD analysis project Ga0302200, IMG submission 194585) | Peat permafrost microbial communities from Stordalen Mire near Abisko, Sweden - II_Bog_N3_1 | ecosystem: Environmental > Terrestrial > Soil > Wetlands > Peat | place: Sweden: Abisko...
CCGGCGATTTCGGATTCCGCGCAAAAATTGCAACGAGAAGTTTGCACTGAGGCCAGATAGCTCAGTGGTAGAGCGCGGCCCTGAAAAGGCCGGCGTCGGCGGTTCAATCCCGTCTCTGGCCACCACACTCCCGTTTCACCCCGTCCCATCCCGTGTCAAAATTTAGCTAAATCATTTATTTCCAGCAAACCAAAGTACCATCCGGTGCCATGCGGAACCATGGCATCCCAGCTTCAACTGGGGTATATTTTGGGGTATATTCCGAATTTGAGAAAGTCATACCCCAATGCCGCTAACCGACACGCAAGTCAAGAACGCGAAGCCTGATCGTAGGCCGCCTACCCGCGTCAAAGGTGGAGCTGCCAGCAGCGGTGGTGCCGCAAAGAGTTCCCAATCGCCGACCGTGTACAAGACAAAATCGGGAGAGCAACCCAAATCGTACAAACTTTACGACGGGGATAATCTGTACATCGAGGTCTTCCGGAACGGTTCGAAGATCTGGCGGTTCCGGTTCAAATTTCCGAAGGAGAACTTGATTTCTCTCGGCAAGTACCCGAAGGTGTCCCTCGCCAATGCTCGCGAGGAGCGCGACAACTGTCTCGACTTGCTTGCGAGGGGAATCGATCCAAGCCTGCACCGCAGACTCGCAAAGGATGCGAAGACTGGGCAAGCCGAGGACGCTTTTGAAGTGATCGCCAAGGAGTGGCTGGCGAAATTCATCGACCCGAAGTCGGCGAGTCACAGCAAGCGCGTCCGTGCCAGATTCACAAACGACGTCTTCCCCTGGATCGGAAAACGGCCGATTGGTGAAATCGCCCCCAAAGAGATGTTGGCAGTGATTTCGAGAATTGAGGGACGGGGAGCTGTTGATACTGCTCGTCGTACGTTGGGAAGCTGCAGCGATGTGTTTCGCTACGCGATTTCTACTGGCCGCTGCGAGAGCGACCCTTGCCGGGATCTGCGAGGCTCGCTCAAGAAGCTAGTGCCTGGGCACTTTGCCGCAGTCACGAAGCCGGCAGACCTCACCGGAATCCTTCGGGTGATCGATGGGTACAAGGGGACTTTTCCCGTCCAGTGCGCGTTGAAGCTCGCTCCGATGTTGTTTGTTCGGCCATACGAATTACGCACGGCGAAATGGGCTGACATCGACCTCAAGAATGCCGAGTGGTGCATGGAACTCTCGAAGCAAGACGAAGACCGGGACGGCAGGCTGGATGTTGACGATCACCTTATTGTTCCCCTTTCAACTCAGGCGGTTAACATCCTGGGTGTATTACACGGGTTTAGTGGAAACGGCATTTTCGTTTTCCCGGGTCTTCGCACGAAGGACCGTCCGATGAGCGAGAATGCTGTGCTTGGTGCTTTACGCCGGCTTGGCATCCCCAAGGAGGAAATGTGCGGACACGGATTTCGGGCGACAGCCCGGACGATTTTGCGGGAACAGCTCAAGATTGAGCCGGAGTATCTCGAACTTGAGCTGGGACACCAGGTTATTGATCCAAATGGACGGGCATATAACCGAGCAAGCCTTCTGCCGGAAAGGAGGCTCTTGATGCAGGAGTGGGCGAATTACCTAGACAAGCTGAAATCCGGCGAAGAGGTCCCTTCACTCAGGCCGGTTCCGCTGACCGACATCAGAATGATCCAGGTGGCTGGCTACCGCAATTAGCGCGAGCTATCTGCAAAGCGCAGCGGGACGAAGAATCTCAACAATGCGGGCGTGATCGGGCGGCGCGGACATCCATCCGGATACGAGCAATGTCGCATTCAGTAGGAAAGGTGATTTAGATCACGTCAGCCACATGGCGTCCTCTTCGACTGTCGTTTAAGCGGTTCGAGGGGATCTCCACCCGCGGTGATTGGGACCAAGGCCTCAATTTTCCTCTCGAATTTTCTGCGCCCGCTCACCTATCGCTTTTGTTGAGCTGCTCCTAGCATGTATGAAGGATGCCTGCAACCTTCAAGCCGGAGAACTCAAAGAGCCGCATCATTGGGCTCGAAGAGGTCCTATCCCGTGTACCTTGGTCAGAATCAAAGATTCGCCGCGACATAAAGGCAGGCAAGTTCCCCCCGCAGGCCAAGAAGCTTGCGGGGAGTACGTCCGCAGGGTGGTATGAGGACGATATAGACGACCTCTTGGAATCGCTCCGCCCCGAGCCGGCTGCCAAAGATCGGAGCGCGCTCGAAAAAGAGGTTTTCCAACGGGAGGTCGCCGGGGCGGATCACCCCCATCGTCCACTTCCATCAAACCTGCGGAACGTAACCGCCCCCACGCGGCGGGCGGTGAAGGCAGCGGAGGAGGAGACGCTGATCCGGACCGGCATGAAGCTACAGGGGCAAGACGTATTTTGCCACCTACCCTCGCGTAAACTGCTTGTGGTTGTAGGCTCGATGTCAGACGAGTGCCTGACGGCTCTTGGAAGGCTCTCAGCCTAGCAGCATTGTGCCCTTTGGGTTGAGGCGCGAGACCCAGCCTCCACAAAAGCCAAGAATCAAGTTCGGTGCCCGCCGAATCGTTAAAACGACCCTAGGGTCGTTTTAACCCCAGGTCAAAATTGCCCACACATGCAGCGTTTGCGGGGTTCAAAGGCGCCAACCCGAGACCGTTTGCCCGGAATTGAGGCGAGGATCCCGCAATGGCCCGTGAATTACCGCTCTCGTGCTGTAAATTGATGATGCAACCCAAGTTCAGGGTGGAATTTGACTTCTCGATGGCTGGCACGGGTCGACCTTCACCGGCTCAGTGGCCAGTAGCCCCGCTCGTCAGGCTGGTCCGGAGACCTGTACAGCGAGATCGGCACTTTGCGGGTCTTGCCCGTGCCAAACAATGGAAGTTTTGGATAACATCTCGAGGCTGCTGGGGGACGACCTTAAGGGGACCGTGCGCCCCGGCGCAAAGGTAAGAATCGCGGCGTCCAGCTTCTCGATCTTTGCTTTCGAAGCTCTGAAGCAGGAACTGGAGAGTGTCGAGGATCTGCAATTCATTTTCACCACGCCGACGTTCGTTGCTCAGGAGGCGACTGACCGGGTTGCAAAAGCCCCACGAGAATTCCACATTCCCCAAGCCGAAGGGGAGAGGGGGTTTTACGGGTCCGAGTTTGAGATTCGGCTCAAAAACAAGCTCACCCAGCGCGCGATCGCCCGAGAATGCGCCGAATGGATACGGCGGAAAGCGCAGTTTCGATCTAACCGGAGCGGCGCACCCATGCAGCAATTCGCGTGCGTCGAGGTGGCGGAAAGTTCCGCGGTGTACATGCCATTGCATGGGTTCACCGCAGTGGACTTGGGCTACCAGCAGGGAAATGCGGTTTCGAATTTCGTCAACAAAATGGACGAGCCAGTTGCGACCCGCACCTTCCTCGCGCTGTTCGATCAGATTTGGCAGGACACCGAGAAGCTAACTGACATCACGGATCTGATTCGGGACCATATCGCTTCGGTTTACAAGGAAAACTCCCCACAGCGAATTTACTTCCTGATGCTGTTCAGCATCTTTAGCGAGTTCCTCCAAGACATCAACGAGGATGTTTTGCCAAACGAGCGAACAGGTTATCAGGAAAGCGCGATCTGGCAGAAGCTCTACAGCTTTCAGCGCGACGCAGCAACTGGGATTATCAACAAGCTGGAAACCTACAACGGTTGCATCCTTGCCGACAGCGTCGGGCTGGGGAAGACGTTCACCGCGCTGGCGGTCATCAAGTACTACGAGCTGCGCAATCGAACTGTACTGGTCCTGTGCCCTAAAAAGCTTGCCGACAACTGGACTACATACAAAGGCAACCTGAAGAACAATCCACTGGTTAAGGACCGCTTCAGTTACGATGTCCTTTGCCATACCGATCTTCTTCGTGATCGCGGGGAATCGCTGGGGATGCGGCTGAGTCAGGTCAACTGGAGCAACTACGATCTGGTCGTCATTGACGAGTCGCACAACTTCCGAAACGACGACGCATTCAAAGATCGCGAGACGCGGTATCAACGCCTGATGAACCGGATCGTGCGGCAGGGCGTGCGCACGAAAGTGCTGATGCTCTCGGCAACCCCAGTCAATAATCGCTTCAATGACCTGAAGAACCAGCTCGCTCTTGCTTATGAAGGCGAGCCGGAAAATCTCAAATCGAAGCTCAGCACGGAGAGGAACATAGATCTGATCTTCCGCCGTGCGCAGACTGCCTTTAATGTCTGGTCAAAGCTCCCCGCCGAGCAGCGCACGCCCTCGGCGATTCTCTCCTCTTTGGATTTCGACTTCTTCGAGCTTCTGGATGCGGTCACCATCGCCCGCTCCAGACGCCATATCACGACCTTCTATGACACCAAGGAAATTGGCGAGTTCCCTACCCGGCGCAAGCCGCTCTCGTTCCATTGGCAGCTCACCAGTCGGACCGACGTGATGGGTTTCAATCAGATCTTTTTGGAACTGGCAGCGCTCAAGCTTGGCGTGTACATGCCGGTTTCCTACATTCTGCCCAGCCGGGTTTCCGAATATGAGGAGATTTACGACACCGAGGTCAGTGGTGGCGGCGGCAAGCTAAGACAAAGAGACCGCGAGTTAAGCCTGCGCTCCCTGATGACAGTGAACCTGCTCAAGCGCCTTGAGAGTTCAGTGGCCGCATTCCGGCTCACGCTCGACAAGCTTCAGCGCCTCCATTTGAGCACTCTGGCGCGGATTGAAAATTTCCGCCGCACCGGCCAGGGTGGTAGTTTCAGTGATCCATCGCTTGCCTTTGACGATGCCGAGCCGGACGAGGATGTCGATTTTCTTGACCCGGAGGACGGTCCTGAAGCGCAAACCCCCGGCAAGATCGTAATTGAACTGGCCGACATGGACCTACCCTCATGGGAGCGCGATCTGAAAGCTGATCTCGACCGCATCGAAGGGCTCCTGGAGGAAATGGAGAAGGTTTCGCCGACTGACGATGCCAAGCTCCAGCACCTCAAAGAGCACATTCTTGCCAAGATTGAAGCGCCTATCAATCCCGGCAATCGCAAGGTGCTCCTCTTCACCGCGTTCGCGGACACTGCCGACTACTTGTACCAGCACCTGGCGCCGGTCCTCCAGCAGAGGCACAGCCTCCATACGGCGCGCGTGGTCGGCTCCGACAGGCCAAAATCCACTCTCGGCCGGCGCATGGATTTTCAGGATTTGCTGACTCTGTTTTCACCGATGTCGAAGGAAAAAGCCCTGCTGTTGCCGGACGAACAGAGCGAAATCGACCTGCTCATCGCTACGGACTGCATATCGGAAGGCCAGAACCTGCAGGACTGCGATTACCTCATTAATTACGACATTCACTGGAACCCGGTTCGCATCATTCAGCGCTTTGGGCGCATTGACCGCATCGGCTCAAAGAATGCCTCCATCCAGCTGGTGAATTACTGGCCCGACATTTCGCTCGATGAGTATATCCGGCTAAAAGAGCGTGTTGAGAGCCGAATGGTCATCGCCGACGTCAGCGCCACGGGCGACGACAACCCGCTCGACGGCCGGTCGAATGATCTGGCGTATCGCAAGGAGCAGTTGCGGCGCCTGCAGGAGGAGGTCATCGAGCTTGAAGATTTGAAGACCGGCGTCAGCATCACCGACCTTGGGCTCAACGATTTCCGCATGGACCTGGTCAATTACGTTAAAGAGCAGGGCGATTTGTCGCGCTATCCGACAGGCATGCACGCCGTGCTGCCCGCCGACCCAGGGCTCGGCCTCGTTCCCGGTGTCATTTTCGCTCTCCGCAACCGCAATGGGTCAGTCAATATTCAGCAGCTCAACAGACTGCATCCTTATTATCTTGTTTACGTGGATCTGGAAGGGCAGACCGTGGTGCCCTACACCGAGGTCAAACCTCTTCTCGATCTCATTCGTTCCGCCGCCAAGCCATGTGCCGAGCCGATCCTGAGTGTTTATCAGCCGTTCAACGAGCGCACTCAGGATGGGCGGGAGATGGGCGTCTATTCAAACCTGCTCACCGCGGCCATTCGCTCCATCGTCAATACTGGCGAAGAAAAGGAGCTTGACGGGCTCTTCTCCGGACAGAAGTCGAGCATCGCCACGGGGCCCGCGGCCGGCATCGACGATTTCGAGCTGATTGCGTTCCTCGTAGTGGTGCCCTGCGGGACAGAGGCGTAATCGGCGATGTTCCAATACCCTGAACGGACCCGCAAAGATCGAATGCTTCCGAAGAACAAGGTCTACGGCAATGCGCAGCCATCGAATGCGGTTCGCCGGCACTTTGTTTCCCAGGTGGAGCAGATGGTCTGGCGCAACGTTCTGATCTCCGAGACGGTCAATCTTCCCGGCCGCGATGGGATCGAAGGCATTCAGATTTTTGAGATTGCGCTGAAGGCGGGGGAACTCAAGGAAGATGTTTTGCGATCGCTCGATCGCGCCATCCCCTGGAGGCTGTTTTTTGAGTTGACCTTCAACGGTCAGGCACGCTTCGCCGCCACGTACAAGCGCCCCAGCGAAGGAAGTTCGGGGATTCCGGTCGTTGAAAACTACTTCCTCACACCGTGGCAACCAGCCGAGGCGGCGCGACTGGCGCTTCCGGTGGCGCTCGACCTTGCCTCGCTTTACGAACAGATGCTGCTCCGGCACATGCAGGCCAGCCCGTTGGCAATCACAACCCGCGCGGGGGAAACCCTGGCCGCCGCCATCGAGCGCGGCAAGGCCATTCGCGGTTATGAACGGGAGATACGGCGGCTTGAAGCCGCCCTGCGCAGGGAGAGACAGTTCAACCGCAAGGTCGAGCTCAATGCTCAGTTGCGCCAAGCCGATCAGCTGCTTTCCTCTCTGCAACAATAAGGGTTACATTCTATGAGCCTTGAATTCACCATCCGCGGCAATGACATTCTCCGGCTAAAGGAGGATCTGCTCCGGTTTCAACATCCGGAACGGGACAAATGCTGGATCATCTTTCTTGAAGTCACGCCAGTCAGGGCATCCTTCCGGTTTGGTGAAACAACCGTCCAGTATCCTGTGGATGGCAAGGCGCCTGGCTATGCAAGATTCTCTGAGGAGCAATTCCGCAACGCAACCCGGGACATCTCAAAGCGCAAACCTCCGCGAGAGGTCTCCATCGGAATCCGTCAAGGGCGTATATGGTGCGGTGACGGCCACGATGCCGGTGGAATCGAAGTCGGCTACTTTCGGGACCCGCATACAGGGCGGCCACTTTACCTCAGCGATGCCGAACTGAGCGTTCTCGGCGACCTGCTAACTGATACGACGGTGCAGGGCGTTGACCTCAAGCCGCACATTGCCGAGGCGCGGGAGTCGATTTCGAGCAATATCAGCTTCGCGTATGGACATCTCCAGCACTGCGGCTTCGGGTACGAGGAGCTAAAGGAACTCGCTGAGGCACGAATTTTAGGAGCGGCTTCTCGACTCAGGGCGCAGTTCGGTACTCTAGGGGTAACGACATGGAAAAGCTGAAGATGCACACGCCTGACTTGACCGGCGACAACGTAGAAAAAATTGCCGCGCTTTTTCCTAATTGCGTGACCGAGGCCACGGACGAGAATGGCAAACAGACCCGCGCCATCGATTTCGACCAGCTTCGCCAGGAACTGTCCGGGACAATCGTGGACGGGCCGCGCGAACGGTATCACCTCGACTGGCCGGGTAAGCGAGAGGCCATCCTAGCCGCCAACGCGCCGATTGCCAAGACTCTGCGGCCCTGCCGCGAAGAGAGCGTGGATTTCGAGACGACAAAGAACCTGTTCATCGAGGGCGACAATCTCGACGCGCTCAAGCTGTTGCAGGAGACATACCTCGGCAAGGTGAAGCTCATCTATATTGATCCGCCGTACAACACAGGCAACGACTTCATTTATGAGGATGATTTCGCGGAGGACAACGAGGATTACCTGTTTCGATCAAATCAGAAGGACGAGTCTGCCAATCGTTTGGTCGCGAATACTGAAGCCAACGGACGATTTCATTCGGACTGGTTGACAATGATTTATTCGCGTCTTAAGCTCGCTCGAAATTTGCTTCGCGATGATGGGGTTCTCATGGTTTCAATCGACGACCATGAATTTCCCCGATTGCAACTTGCATTGGACGAAATATTGGGCGCGGCAAACTGGTTGGCTACATTTGTCTGGAAGCGCAAGGCAGGCGGGGGCGATGACAGTGAGCACGCAGCCATCGAACACGAATATATTCTTTGCTACGGACGCTGCAACGATTCCGAGATCTTCTCCTCCATCTCCCACGAGAGCCCATCAATGACCGCGAAGTACAATAGGTCAGAGAACGGCCGCCGCTTTTACCACGAACGTCTCGACAAGACCAGCCTCACATACAGCGAAGCCATGGACTTTCCGATCGAGTGTCCTGATGGAACCAAGATCAAGCCGCCACAGCCAGATCCGAAAAACCCAACGACAATCTGGCGCTGGAGCGAAACCAAAGTTGCGCAGCAAAAGAACGATCTCATCTTTGAACGGGACAAGAAAACAAATGAGTGGCGAATCTACACTAAGACGTGGATGTCATTAGATGGAGTAACCGCGCGCAGCCTCCTGGTGGAGAAAGAACACGGACGTAATCGTGATGGAACGCAGGATCTCGCGGAAATACTCGGCCCAAAGATATTCAGCAATCCGAAGCCATTGAAACTCTTGAGGCACCTGATTCAGATCGCCGCCGGTGATCCGGAATCCATCGTCCTTGACTTCTTCAGCGGCAGCGCGACCGTCGGTCATGTAGTAATGGAACGAAATGTCGCAGATTCAGGAAGACGTAGATTCATTTTGGTCCAACTTCCCGAAGCGACGGAACGATCGGATTACAAGACCATCGCCGAAATCGGCAAGGAGCGCCTGCGTCGCGCAGGAGTAAAGATCAAGTCGGAGGCCGTCACAGCTCGCGATCTCGACACCGGATTCCGAGTTCTCAAGATCGACACCTCGAACATGCGCGACGTCTACTACGCTCCCGACGCCGTTGCCCAGGGTGATTTGCTGGCTCAGGTGGACAATATCAAGCCGGACCGGACGGCGGAGGATCTGTTGTTCCAGGTTCTGGTGGATTGGGGGATCGACCTGGCGTTGCCGATTGCTACCGAGCACCTCTTCGACAAGCAGGTCTTTTTCGTCGACACCAATGCGCTGGCCGCCTGCTTCGATGCCGACCTGACAGACGACATGGTGAAGGAGATTGCCAAGCGGAAACCCCTACGCGTCGTCTTCCGCGACGCCAGCTACGGCACCGACTCGGTCAAGATCAACGTGGACCAGATCTTCAGGCTGCTCTCTCCGGACACTGAAGTCAGGAGCATTTAAATGGACCATGCTGCGCTTACCAAAACTCTGGATGCTCTGATCTCTGCTTGGGAAAACGAGGTGGTGGAGTTCAAGCGTGGCGGGGACGGTTTCAGCACGAGCGATATCGGAAAGTATTTCTCCGCGCTGAGTAATGAGGCAAACCTGCGCGGAATAGACCACTCCTGGCTGGTATTCGGGGTGGATAACAATACTCGTTCCGTCGTCGGTTCAGATTACAGGCCTGAGACAGCGCGGTTGCAGGGTTTGAAACAACAGATCGCTCAGGATACGGAGCCTAGCATTACTTTCCGAGAGATTCACGTTTTGGACCATTCGAATGGCCGAGTGGTGTTGTTTGAGATTCCACCCGCGCCGCGCGGGATTCCGATTGCATGGAAGGGACACTATTTTGCTCGCGCCGGCGAGAGTCTCACTTCTCTGGGGCTGGATAAGCTGGATGAAATTCGCGGTCAGACTATTTCGGAGGACTGGACTGCGCAGGTGGTGGCGAATGCGACGGTGGATGATCTGGATGAGGCGGCTCTCCAGACGGCGCGGGAATCATTTGCGCAGAAATATGCCAACCGGCTCAGGCCGGACGAGGTCCGGAACTGGCCCTTGGAGACGTTTCTGGATCGGTGCCGGATTGCGCAGAATGGCCAGATTACCCGTGCCGCGCTGGTGCTGCTGGGGAAGGCTGAGTCGGCAGGGCTCTTGTCACCCCATCCTGCGCAGTTGGTCTGGAAGTTGGAAGGGCCGGAACAAGCCTATGAGCATTTTGGCCCGCCATTCCTGTTGAACACCACCCGCTTATATCAGCGGATCCGCAATATTCAACTTCGGTTGCTGCCGCAGGATCAACTCCTACCGATCGAGGTTTCAAAGTACGACCAGAAGATTGTGCTGGAAGCTCTGCACAATTGCATTGTTCACCAGGACTACATCCGCATCGGTCGGGTGGTGGTGACGGAGCGTCCCGACCGGCTGTGCTTCGAGAATGAAGGCTCGTTTTTCGAGGGGAAGCCGGATGATTACGTCCCTGGAACGAAAACTCCAAGGCGCTATCGCAATCCGTTTCTGGCGCAAGCGATGGCCGAACTGAACATGATCGACACCATGGGTTATGGCATCCACGAGATGCACGAGCGCCAGGCCAAGCGTTACCTTCCCTTGCCGGACTACGATCTGGCGGAGGCCTGTGCGGTGAAGCTAACCATTTATGGTGGCGTGGTGGACGCGGCTTATACCCGGCTACTGATGCAAAAGACGGATTTGGCACTGACCGATATTCTTGCGTTGGATCGGGTTCAGAAGAACCTGCCGATTCCGGAAGGCGCGGTTGTTCACTTGAAACGCGCGAAGCTGATCGAGGGGCGGAGGCCGCATCTTCATGTCTCGGCCCTGGTGGCGGCGGCGACGGGCGGAAAGGCTGCCTACATCCGGACCCGCGCTTTGGACGATGCGCATTATGCCAAACTATTGACCGAGTACCTGGCAAAATTCGGCACGGCCAGTCGCGCTGAAATCAACCAGATGCTGGCTCCCAAGTTGAGCGACGCCCTGACAGCCGAGCAAAAGATCTCCAAAATCAATAATCTGCTGACGAAGTGGCGGAAGAGTGGGCTGATCCGGAATACGGGTAGTGATCGGGCTCCCCGCTGGACGCTTGCAGAGAAAAAAGAGTAATTTTCAGAGAAAAACGGCCCGGAAAAAGCTTGGTCGACTGAAAACTAAGGACTTCCGGGAACGGATTGCAGAGAAAAAATAGTCGGCAAAAAGAGAAAAAGCAGAGAAAACGATGAAGTTCCGATTCAAAATTCAGACCTATCAGACCGAGGCTGTCAAAGCCGTGGTGGATTGTTTCGATGGCCAACCGCTGCAGACCGGCCTGGGTTACCGGATCGATCCAGGCAGGGTGGCGACCGGCCAGCAGGCGCGACTGGAGATGGACTCGGGTTTCAAAAACTCCGATCTCCTTTTGCCGGCTGAGGCCATCCTGAAAAACCTACAGGCGGTGCAAGTACGCCAGAACCTGCCCGTCTCTGAGTCGCTCAAGCAGACGAAGGTGAGCCCGGTGAACCTGGATGTGGAGATGGAAACCGGCACCGGCAAGACCTACTGCTACATCAAGACCATCTTCGAGCTCAATAAAAGGTACGGTTGGTGCAAGTTCATTGTCGTCGTTCCGTCGATCGCCATTCGCGAGGGCGTGGCCCAATCGTTGGCCGACACGGCGGAACATTTCCTGGAAAGTTACGGCAAGAGGGTCCGCTCGTTCATTTACGATTCCAAAGCACTGCACAATTTGGAGAGCTTTAGCTCGGACTCCGGCATCAACTTGATGATCATTAACGTGCAGGCATTCAACGCCCGCGGCAAGGATGCCCGCAGGATTTATGAGGAGCTGGACGATTTCCAGTCCCGCCGTCCAATTGATGTGATCGCCGCCAACCGGCCGATTTTGATTCTGGACGAGCCGCAGAAAATGGAAGGCGCGCGCACGGTTGAGTCGATGAAGGAGTTCAACCCGCTGTTCATCCTGCGCTACTCCGCCACCCACAAGCAGGAACACAACAAGATTTACCGGCTGGATGCGCTGGACGCGTTCAACCAAAAGCTCGTCAAGAAGATCGGCGTCCGTGGAATTAGCGTGAAGGGTCAGGCCGGCGCGAGCGCCTATTTGTACCTGCAGTCGATCGAAGTTTCGACGGACAAGCCGCCGCAGGTTCGGGTGGAAATGGAGATCCGGCAGGAGAATGGGATCGCCCGGAAGCTGCGGCTGCTGGCGAAAGGTGACAATCTGCACGCCAAGTCCGGCGAGCTGGACCAGTACCAGGGCTACGTGATTGCCGACATGAATGCCAACGACGGGACGCTGAGTTTCACCAACGGCGTGACATTGACCGTCGGCGATGCGTGCGGGGACGTGACGGATGCGGTGCTTCGCCGGCTGCAAATCCGCGAGGCAATTCAGGCGCATTTCGAAAAAGAGCAGCAACTATTCGCCAAAGGCATTAAGGTTCTGACGCTGTTCTTCATCGACGAGGTGGCGAAGTATCGGGTGTATGAAGGCAGCCAGGAGAAGCAAGGTGAGTACGCTGCGATCTTCGAAGACGAGTACAAAGCGCACCTCAACGAGGTCTTGACGCTGCAGCCAAGCGAGTACAACGAGTACCTGAAACGCATCGAACCGGGCCGGACGCACGAGGGTTACTTCTCGATCGACAAGAAAAGCAAGCGGCTGGTCGACCCGGATGTGGGCGCGCGATCGGCGGAGCGGACCTCGGATGACGTGGACGCCTACGACCTGATCCTGCGGAGGAAGGCACAATTGCTCAGCTTCGAGGAGCCGGTCCGGTTCATCTTTGCGCACTCCGCACTGCGCGAGGGATGGGATAATCCCAACGTATTTGTCATTGGGATGCTCAAGAAAGCGGACCCTGCAAACGTGACCAGCCGGCGCCAGGAGGTCGGTCGTGGGTTGCGACTTTGCGCCAATCAGCGCGGAGACCGGATGGATGATCCCGCCACAGTGCACGACCTGAACGTTCTGACCGTGATCGCCGCCGAGGGCTACAAGGAATTTGTGGCCGGCCTGCAGAAGGAAATTGCCGAGGCTATTTCCGCCAGACCGAGAAAAGCTGACGTGGATTATTTCGTCGGCAAGGTCCTTCAAACCGAGGCGGGCGACGTCCAGGTGACGCCGGCAATGGCCAAAGCGATCACCCGCTATCTGATCAAAAACGACTACACCGATGACGATGACAAGATCACTGCTGGGTATCACGACGCCAAGACGGCGGGAACGATTGCGCCACTCCCGCCGGAATTGGCTGCCTACTCGGTGCAGATCCTGAAGCTAATTGACTCCGTGTTTAGCGATGCGCAGATCCCGTTACCCGAGGATGACCGCAAGACGAAACGCAATCATCTGAATTCCAACTTTCACAAAGCCGAGTTCCAGGCTCTCTGGAACCGCATCCACCAGAAGGCGGTTTACGCCGTTCAGTTCGATTCCGGGGAGTTAACTGGGAAGTGTACCGCGGTGCTGGATGCGGAATTGAGGGTGGCTCCGCTGCAATATGTAGTCCAGCGCGGCGAGCAATTGACAGACGTGACCTACGATCGGTTGCAGGCCGGCGACGGTTTTGAGCTGCAAGAGACGCAGACTGCCAGCCTGAAATCCTCGGTACATTCGGCGGTCAAGTATGACCTGATCGGGAAACTCGCGGATGAGACCGCGCTAACTAGGGACACTATTGGGCGTATCCTAGGGGGAATTAAGCCGTCGGTATTCGCCAATTACCAGATCAATCCGGAGGACTTCCTGCGGAATGCCGCCCGCTTAATCAACGAACAGAAGGCGACTGTAGTGGTCGAACACCTGACCTACAGCGCAGTCGATGAAGCGTACGGCGTGGATATTTTCACGGAAGAAAAGCTGCCAACGGACTCCGGCCGCGCGGTAAAGACGAGCCACCATATCTTCGATTACGTGTTCACCGACTCGAAGAACGAGCGGGAATTCGTCGCCTTGCTCGACAGTGGGACGGAGATTGAGGTGTACGCCAAACTGCCAAAGGCGTTCTCAATCCCGACCCCGGTTGGCGGATATACCCCCGACTGGGCGATTGCTTTCAAGCAGGGAACATTAAGGCATGTGTACTTCGTGGCCGAAACGAAGGGCTCGATGTCGTCGATGGAGTTCCGAAAAATCGAAGAGACCAAGATCGAGTGCGCCCAGAAATTCTTCTCCCGGATCACTTCCGAGCAGGTGAAGTACGGGGTCGTGAACAGCTACGCCAAGCTGATGGAATTGGTACAGCAGTGATGGGAGATCAGCGGTGCGGCTGTACGCGATCCGAGTAGGACCCGAAATACGTACGGAAACGTCGTGAGGATTATAAAAAATGAGTTCTGAGTCGCATGCGGATATAGTACGGAAATAGTACGGACACAGTACGGACACAGTACGGAAATAGTACGGAAATTGCAATTCAGCAGATCTTCTCGTTTGAGGCGTTTTCCCTTTATTTTGCTTGGGCTTACGAGACACGCGAACTTGGTGAGATTGCTGACATACCCCCTCTACACATACCTTTTTCGCGTGCGCCCTGGACGTTCCCTTCTTTTCGATGATCTTCCGGCCTGGCAAGGACTCTTGACTTAGCCCACGCCCACACCCTGACCACCGCTAAACGGAACAGGATGCCGCGGCCGGGAAAGACCCTCAACTGCACACAGATCCGTAGTGCCATACCTCTGAACCTTAGGAACCCGCGGTAGACTTGACACTCCAACTCCCCGAACTGCTGCGATCCTCGATTGCTTAAGGACCCTCAATTCAGGATGACCCTGCACCTTGATCGCCAGTTGCTTTTTCGCTTTTCTCTTCGACTCTTCAAATTCCTCAACTCACGAAAGCAAAAACAAACTTGCGTTAGTTGTCTCGAACGGCCCCGCCTCTCGATGCCGCGATTACGCCGAACTTGCAAGTAACTCGCGATAGCCTAAGCGCAGCCTGAAGTCGCTCAGCGGTGAAATTCCATCAACCTGTACCACAGCGGAACGGTCATACTCATAGAGCAGCTTAGAAGCCATCCAGAAAACTTCCGCCGTAATTCTCGCTGCAATTCAATTCCCCACAGCTGAGACGGACGAGGGAACCTATGCAGAAGCACCCGAGTCAATGGAAGCGTTAAACCGGACCCAACCGAATTTGTCTCGCTCACGTGATCACCAAATCAAACTCGAAGCCATCCCTGAACCGCATCCCTGCGCGCTCTCATCTCCTCCTCTGGCAGCAGCAGCTCCTATCACCATATGTCGCCAAGCGGATCACCAAACCATGCTCGACGTCACCTGTGAACCGAATCCCCGTACACTCCGCCCTCCGCTTCTGACCATGATTCCCGGCCATCCGCCAGCCACTCTGACAGTCCTGCTCGACCAGATCGCGCGCCGGCCTGGCGCACCGCGGCCATGCTGCGCACCACCGCTGCGCACCTCGCGCGCTACAAGGGCGCATAGGTAACCAACCTTAAACTCGACACCACGCACCCCGCGCTACCGGGCCTTGTGGCTCACCTCGGTCGAAAAGCGCAGAAGAATGGCAGCCCATCAACCTACAGTTTCGTCCAGTCAAACCTCAACCACGCACGCATCCCGCTCGCACTGGCGAGGGAATCTGGCTGCAATCTGACGCCAATTCTGGCGCACCTTACATGGCAATCGGTGCTCGGGACCATACAGACTACCCAACTTCCCAAAGGCGGTTCCGGCCTGGTGCGGTTCGTCATTGCACGCGGCAGCACGCCTCTTGAGTTCAACGAGTTCGATCTGGGTGCCTTCGTCCGTTTCAAAACGTATACCGGCCGGAACCGAAAGTACGCGCGCAGGGTCGCCCGATCCTTCCGGAAGTTTGGCCTGCAAGCCGGACTTACCAGTTGCTTTCCCGGGCTTAGCCAGTCCCCGGTTTTACTACTTCTTCGGGATTGCAGTCGGCAAGATGCCCGAACCGCTTCGCAGCCTAGCCCGTGCATTGGTCGATTACAAACTACGTCCGACGAGCCAGCGCCCGCCCATCTCAACACGCAGCTCAAACTCGCGTCTGCGCAGTGGCGTAAAGATCCGCGCAGTTAGCGCCGCACGCGCGAAGGCACGATCAACACCGTTGGCGCAGTGGCGGCAAGCAGGACGCTGGCCAGCGTCTTTCGATCAGTTGGGCAGGCGTTGAACCAGCGCCATGGCCGATCCGAGGGCACACGAGAAATGATCGAGCTGCTCGAACTCGGCGCGGGCCATGGCTGGGACCGATTGCGTGTTGCCGTCGAGCAGACACTGTCGATGGGCTGTCACGATGGCGCGGCGATCCGCCATATGCTGACCGTCGAACAGTTGAATCGGCCCACGATCGCAGCCATCGAGATCGGTGATCTTGCCCGCAACGAGCGGCCATTGCCGGTGATGACCGGCTATGACCAGCTACTCTCCAACGCTTTGGAGGTGCATGCATGAAGCCCTCCATCGACAACTTGGCACAGGCCGCCGTTGCCCAACAGTGCCGCACCCTGCGCCTGCCCGCCGTGGCCGACCAGTGCGCGTCGCTGGCCGAAGAGGCCATCAAGCAGCGGCTGACTTACCTCGCTATCTGGAAGCACTGCTCGCCGCGGAACTGAATGAACGCGAGCGCAACACCATTGCTCGGCGGACTAGGGACTCTTACTTGCCGCGCATGAAGACGCTTGATGAATTCGACTTCAGCAAGGCTCTGCAGATCGCGGCCACCAAGATCCACGGACTGGCTCGGGGCGGCTATATCGAACGCGCCGAACCAATAATTCTTATTGGCGATTTGGCACTGGCAAGACGCACCCTTTTACCGGGCTGTGCGTGGCTGCATGCAGGCAGAAGCGGCGAGTACGCTTTGCCACCGCCGCCGCGCTGGTCAACGAACTGGTCGAAGCTAAACAGCAACTGCAGTTGCGTCGTGTCCTGGCTCGATGGGAACGATATGATCTGATCGCCATAGACGAAGTTGGCTATGTGCCGATGGCCGACCTGGGAGCGGAGTTCCTCTTCCAAGTCATCGCCGAACGAGCCGAGAAGGCCACCGTTATCCTGACCACGAACCTGCCCTTTTCCGAATAAACCCAGGTGATCCCCAACGCTCGATTGGGCAAAGCGCTGTTGGACCGCATCACAGACCGTGCACACATCATCGAAACCGGCGCCGACAGTTTCCGCTCTAGACGAACCGTCGAGAAAGGCAGGACCAAGACCGGGGCTGATCGATGCCCGCGCTGCTGAGAAGTCGGTGATGCTCAAATATGCCTCTGATCGTGCTGCCCTATTGCATAGGATCCTTCGCCGAAAGGGAAGAAGAACGTGGCAAAAGCTACTGATACCCGGTGGGCCTCGGCCGGAACTCGCCGCGCGCAAGACCGCCAGATTCAAGCCGTCGGAAGCGATGGCCGGGGCTTAGTGTCTTTTTGGTGTTGGACCGCAGGATCAATTCATGAGCTACGATCAGAGGACCGATTCTAGGAAATTCTTTGGGGTCAACTGGAACCGTTGACCCCAAAGAATGATCTGTTTCAGTTGCAGTTTCAGTGGTTCAGGAATTGCTGCCACCCTGGCTTCGTTTCTCCTTTGTGCGCAACGCCTTCCACTGTCCGACCTTGAACAAAAGTCCATGATCGTAAGCGTGCTTGGCATTCTGCTGGCGTGTGCAGATTTCGAGGTTGCCGGGAGTGTTGTTGACTTTTACTCCGTCGAGGTGGTTGACTTCCATGCCAATGGGGATTGTGGCGATAAATGCCTCCACAACCAACCGATGCACGAAGCGGGCCCGCTGGCGACCGCCTACAAACAGGTAGGCTCGCACGTACCCGTTGAGCTCGGTCGGAGTTGACATTCGGCGCCGCCCGTAAGCGGTTGACCAGATTGAGCCGTCTTCGCCCGCCAGATACCCCGGACACGACGGAATTGGTTTGAGGTTCGGTGTGTCTACTTGCTCGGGCGCGCTTTCTGTCTCGCCCGCGCTGAACGGTTGAGTTACCATATTTCCTCTCGCGTCGCGAATTTGCGCATCAGTCCGCGGACATCTCGCGACGCAGGGAGATTCCGGCTAGCCCGAGTTCCTCCCGATTAATTGAACTCGAGAAGCTCCTGAGGCTAGAAACGTGATTTTGATCTTTATCTTTTTGGCTTCGCGATGTGCCGCTGAGGCAATGCACAGTCGCGCGATGCGCAGGCGCACGACTGTCTATTCCTAGATGGGTCACCGGCTGAGTGATACAGCCTTGACCTGGGCACAGCTCTCTTCTGCTTCTTAAGACCGACTCACTTTGGAAGGCGCTTCGCGCCCGCCGTCGTCAAGTCCGATCATCCGCGAGAGAATTCAGCGATGATTGTGAATTCGCGATTTTTTGGGGTCAGCGGTCGCGGTGAATATCTCCGCGACCGCTGAACACTGGGGTCGTTGAGCGTGTCCGCGTCAGAGACCATTACGATTCCCACAGGGCTTAACTTACGCCGAGACCACGACGTTGGGTGTGTTGCTGCCGTGGTGATACCAGATTCGTCCAAATTGAATCTGCCGTCAATCGCAACCTACCGAATAGTAAGTGACGTCACCATTGACCTGGTTACTTAAGTACAAGTATCTCGGCGATTGATGGTGAAGCTTTATGCAGGGCACCTGACGCCGGATCATTCTACGGGAACATGTCACGGGGCCATTTGAAGGGACTGATCATCGTTCTATCGCGGAAGCTCGCCTCGATGAGTGCTCATCGGGTGAACTCCGCTTCACGCCCGATGGCGTTAGATCATGTGCCCGATTTGCCGATAATCCGCATAGTAGAAATCCGAAAAGCGAGGCAAAGTGTCCTATAAACCTACGACCGAAGAGAAGATGCAGATTATTGGGTACCTGGCGTCGCCGGCCGGTGAAAGAGTGTTGCGAGAGATTGACGACAAGACCGACGAATATCGTGTCAGGTTGAAGATCCCGGAACCAGGTGGAATCTTCAAAGTAAAGCTGCCGGCGGGATCAATCCGTGATCTGATCCGCCAATTCGTCGGTCATCACGAGAATTCGACGCCGAGTCCGGGCATCGATACCTCGATTGACTTTCCGCCTAGTTGGCGACTCACGAAGCAGCTAATTGCGCAGCACCCAGAATTTATAACCCAAACCGGCATATTTCGCGTTATCGATATTCAGAACCTCGGTGATCGGGTTAAATCCGGCCATACATGATCGGGTTAAAAGCGGCCATAGAGCGTGGCCTAAGACGTGATTGTTTTACCTTGCTGACGTGTATCTTTGCAAGGCGATCAGTTGCGCGTTGATGTTCAGACCCTTTGATCGCGTGTTAGTGTTGTAGTCGCTCTGCCGGGGTCGCGCCTTGCAGAGTGATCCAGGGCCGATGACACGGGGCTGGCTCCGAAGGAATCGGTGATCGAGACCCTCTGCGGTTTGCCCGATGGGCTGGCCGGCAGAGGGTTTCGTGTCTTTGCCAGTATTCCTATGGTGAGGCTCCGTCGTGGGAGGCTTCTGGATCCCGAGTCGCGACGCCGCCGGGCGTTCTTTGCCCGGCATCCATTTTGCTTTTGTTTCTGCATTTGTCATTGTCCTTCTCCAGGGCTGCCGGTTTTGGTGCGCCAACTGCGCGGGCCGCACTTGAGAACGTGTCCGTGATGCAGCAAGCGATCCAGCATGGCGGTGACGGCGGCGCTGTCGCCCAGCAGTTTGCCCCAGTCGTCCACGGGCCTGTTTGAAGTCAGCAGCGTACTGGCACGTTCGTAGCGGCGCATGATGATTTCCAGCAGTTCCTCGGCTGCAGTCAGCGGCAGCTTGCGCATTCCCAGGTCATCGATGATCAGCAGCGGCACGGTGGTTAGCAGGTCCATAAACTCCTTGCGCTTGCCATCGAGCGTGGCGTCGGCCAGTTCTTCCAGCAGCCTGTGGGCTTCGCGATACAACACACGATAGCCTTGCTGGATGACGGCTTGTCCGATGGCCTGTGCGCAGTGACTTTTGCCGCTTCCGGGTGGACCAAGAAAAAGTGCATCCTCGCGCTTTCCGACCCAGTTTGCTGTGGCCAGTTCGAAGACCAGATTGCGATTCATCCGGGCATTGAACTGGAAGTCGAAGTTGTCCAACCACCGTGCGGCTCGCGGGAATGGTCGGCTCCACATTTACGATTTCCGTCGGGATGAATGCGATTGAGGCTGCAGTAACGAAGATTGGCAAAGCATTCCAATTCTTTCGACAGCTCCATTACGTGCTCCAGATTGCGCTTCTCGCAGGTCTGGTCTTGGCATTTACGAATCGCAGATTGCGAAAGAAGTTTGCGGAGTTCTTTCGATTACTCGCCAAGTTCGCTCGGCCTGTGTTCGAGGCCGTACTTCTTATGGCCGAGCAATTTCAAATTGAATCTATGAAGATTCAATTTGCCGAAAGCGAGATCCGCGCGCTGTTGCCGCGAGCGAGAAAAAGATCGGCGCTCACGCATGCCCGAGCGATTTGCTTGCTCCACCGAAAGCCTATCTCGTGTGCCGAAATCGAGACTCAAATGAAAGCCGAGGGCTATGTCTCAAATGCACGAGATTTCCCGGCCTATCTCACCCGTATTCTCAGAGAGAGCGCGCAGTTTAATGAGGACGCGCACGGAAGGTGGAGTCTCATCTAATTGTTGATCGATGAACATGGTGGACAGCCACGCCATGCATGGACCGGTTCCTTCCCATTATCGAAACGCCAACAGCCCTGGCCTAGGTGGAGCGTTTTCTAACTCGCTTTTTCTTGCCAAGAGATGAGAGCTCCGATTGAAGCTGCGCACTCAGCTCCTTCGCGATGGTCTCAAGACCATCGAGCGCGTTGATCAAAGCCCGAATCTTCTTCCTCTTGACTTCGTTCGGGTCACTCCCATGTGGCATATCTTGTCTTTCAAGGATTTTTCGAATCGTCTCCGAATCGACCCCTTCTCCCTGTCCGGCCTCATCCGCTGCCGCTATCCATTTCCGGCCAGGTTCAGCATACTTGTCAGTGATCGCGCTCAGGCAATAGTCAATAATGGCTCGCGCACCCCTATCCACTGCGGACATCGTCTCAAGCCATGGTGCATCCTGCTTGCTAGGCTTCGGACCGGCATCGGTTTCCCAAACCTGATAGTAGCGGCGGATCGATGGCGATAGATCGAGTCGGCTCAAAGTCCTAAGAACGGCATCGAACTCCCGGAATGGCCGGCTGGCGTCGGGCAGCTCGCTTCTATGCCGCCAAAGTTCGATGATCAACAGCGCGGTTTTCGCCTTCGTCTCTTCCCTTGCCTCAATTGGCCCGGTCTTCGATGCCTCAATAAGCTCCGCAAGGTAATGCGCCATCCAGCGGCCGAGAAAGTTAACCTTCTCGTTCGAATGCCCGAGCGCTTCGACCAGTTTCTCGCCAAGGCGCATGAGCGCGTCAGACTGTCGACTCGGTTCCGTCCGGCTTGAAGAGGAAGATTCGGAAGGACCGCGGGACAAGGACATGCCGTTCACCTCGATCTGAATCATATCGCGCCTTTCGCATGCGACGATTTATGGTGACTTTTGCGATCATCGCCATTCCATTCTTTTGGAGGAATTCAGAAAGAAACGGTCTTGCAACCTGCAACCGTGATCCCGATCTCGGCGCGCTATCCCCGTTGTTTCTTCCGCGATTCTCACCCCAGACCTCGGACCAGAGGACAGCCCTTTCGCCGGGTTTAGCACCGATGGTCCACGAGCGATCGTCTTCCGAGGCGAAGAGCTGGAACTCCCGCTTCACCGTCTCGGACGGCATGGGGCCTGAAAACTCGATGCTGCCAGCCCACGGGTCCTGACCATCGAGGGCGGCATATCGAACGCTGCTGCAGACCCAACCCGCAAGTTGGAATCCTGCCTGGTCCAGCTCATAATCACCGTCGGCGGTCGGGAGCGGAATATTGTGAGTATCCTCCGCGGACTGCATTGCTCTAAGCAACGCTTCAGATCGCTCTGTCGTAACCAAGGCACTCGAAATCCATACCTCTTCTTCTCTTGGCTCATCGACCGTCAGCCAATTCGCCCAGAGGCTCAGTCGATCGGAATTCAGTCCGAGGTATCGATCGAAGTCCGATCTTGCGATTTGCCACCGCCAGTTGTCACTCCTTTCCTGATTGATCCAGGGCAATAACCCCACGGGCTCAGGGTCCCTGCGATCTGCCAGCCACCGTCCATCAGGGCGAGTCAACAAATGGTCTTCGAGCCATTTCTCGAAGGCACTCTTGGAATCTTTTGGTTCTATGTGCACTGCGATCGTTCCAAGAAGCCTTCCCGCGGCAGTCATCAAGGCATGATAGGAAAGGTAAAAGCTCAAATCGTCGGTTTCAGGATAAGAAGATTTCGAACGCCGAGTCTCACCTTCGCGGAAAATCTTTCGCTGCCCTCTCTGGTCGTCACTCCAGTAACCGGTATGGGGCGAGCCCCAGACATTCCGCACGATGTCGTTAGCCATCGCCATCACGCTTTTCCCATTCATCGCAAAGCAGCGTGCCAATGGACGGAACCAGTCTTCGTCCATGTCATAGCCAAAACTGAAATGGTCGTCCGTTTCGTCTTCGTCCGGTTCGTCCGTGTTTTCAGCCATGCGGCCAATGCGCTCGGACTCGATCAAAGGAAACGGCGATGAGTTGACTTTGATCAACCGTTCAAGCTCGTCATCGCTTATGGGAATTCCATGCTTTGCGAGAGAGAGGGCGGCCTGGGACGCAAAATGGCGTATGACCACATGATCTTCAGTGCGCGAATTCTCAATAAAGAAGCCGATATGGCTTCGCAGAATACCCGGGTGATCCTTCGACGCTCGCGCAAGGGCAATGAGGAGCCATTCCCGGGCGTGCAAATCATAGAAGCGCAGTTGCTGGTCTACAAATGCTCCGGCGCTTCTCTTTCGGCAAAGAGTCACGAGGTTGGTAATCACTTCATCTTCTCCGGCAATGCAGAGCTCATGAACGACGTGTGCGGCTTCCCATCGCAGTTTTGCTATGGGCGATGCAAGCTTGGCATAAACAAATCCAGCCAATGATTCATTCGGAGCCACAGGAGGCAGTAAGTCCTCTCTCCATGTCCCATCGCCCGTCGAAGGACTCAACTCCGCTTCGATCAAAGAAAGGCCAAAGTCGAGTGCTGTATAGGCCTCGTCGCGACACATCTCGCCTGCCAACAGCCCAACCACACTGAACAGCCTGGAAGGATATTCGAGATCCGGCGAGTCGCCGAGCGCGCGCAAGGCAACTGCAACCAACTCCCGCTTATCCATTCCCACCACCTGAGCAAGGCGCGAAAGGGACAGCGGTTCGTAGTATTTGGAATTCGAAATGTCGGCACAAAACCGTGCGGCAGCGGCTCTGGCTGCATCTTTGAGCGCCTTGCGCACGGAAAGCCGCGTCGTCCATTCTCTCGGTATCTGAGCGTAGAATTTGTTCACGTCCATGATGCCGAAACAGTCGCTCTCTGCGAATGCCTGAATGAAAGCAACCACCTTTTCGGCTGCCGCGCCTGCAATCATCCGCCGGATGAAACTATCGGTTGAGAGGCCTCTTTTGCGTCCTTGCCCGACCTTTCGCCAGGAGCGGAAGACCGAAGTCAGCTCGTCGGCTGTATACAGGTGGTTGTCACAGCCGAGTTCTCTCCATACGCTGTCCTCCAAGTCACTCGTAGGAGCCATTGACTTGCTTTCATCTGCGACAGCGGATTTCGATTGTTTCCCAAATTCATCCTGTGCCTCAAATTCGATCCGGTCATCAATCATCGCGCAATCGATCCCGAATCGCTGTGCAATATCTTTGAGTTTTTGCCACGTTGTCACCGAGTGCCGGTCCAGTGCGAGGATCCGGACCGCTCGATCGAGAGTTTGCTTCCGGTCGACCTTTTGAGTTACCTGGGTTAAACAGCGGTCCAGCATCGTCACATGGTCCCAAGAAGCTCGAAATGCAAACATCGGCACTGTGGCCCGTGGGGGCAGGTAGCCCCGGTCAAGCAGGTCCTCGATCCCAATCTTGAGAGTCTTACCGGTCCACCCGAATCTTCGATCGTGCCAACGGCTGAGGATTGCGAGTCCGCCAGACGGTGAAAGACCGTTGATAGCTTGAATGGTATCTTCCCATTCAAAGTGGTTGCTTTCATATTCGTGAACCAGTTCCGCGCATCGAGCAACACGGTACCCGATCTCCGGACCAGCTCCTTGAGATCCGGCAGCGGCGTTTGAAAGGTCCAGAATCGCCGCCCAGCGAGGAACGATCTCGTCGCCCAATTTGCTCGCGACATCGACCGCCCTGTCAAAGAGGGACTTGGCCTCCGCCATATCGCGGGATAGAAGCGCTCTGGCCAGTCCGATGTAACACTCGGCCCTCGACTCGGCATCGAGCGCAGACACTTCGATAATCCGTCTCCCTCCCATGGAGAATTCGTAAGCCTCGGTCGTCATTGTCTGTGACCGGGCCGATCGCCTAGCGAGTGAGGTCCAGGTCGGAATCATCGAACAATTCCCATCGCGATTTACCCAATCCAGGAACTCTTTGATCAGAAGATCATTCCTGACTTGTGTGCCGCACAGGACTTCACCCCAAAGCAGCGCGACATCCTCCGACACTCGATCATATTCATGAAAGTACGAGTCGCGCGCATTGGCAGATTCAGCGATCGCCAGATGCAGCTTGCCCGCCAATTCCCCTTCCGCAAAGGGCGAGAACAATTGCTCAACACAAAGCGTGTGCCATGGCAAAAGCGAACCGACGGCCTCGCGAAACTCTCGGGTTTGGCGTTCATCGGCAAAGGGCTGATTCTTCTCCAGCCGTTCCTTAATCTTTGGCGGTGCGACATCCGCTAAGGTGACTTGCTGTCCTCGGAGCCGGGCGCGGAGCGTAAACGCCCGCAGAATCGTGAATCGTTTTTCCTTGTTATGGTTCAGTAAATGGTGCGGAGCAACGCCTGTGAGTACGGAGTCGAGCAGTGCTGCAAGGAACTCAGCTGTCGACAAGCCGTGCAGCACTGCGGATTCGACAAGCGCAACGATGGCGTCTTTGGGCTCATCGCCATCGATCGAATCTGCGTCCTTCGACTCCGAGTTTCCTTGAGCCAGATGAGCGATTAGCCGCTCCACGACTGGCTGCTCCGGGACAAAATTCGAGCGTCGCAACTCCAGATTGATGCCCAGGGCGAGATAGAAGTTATCGCTCGCTGCGTTCAGAAGCGTCTGCACTTCGGCAACAGCCCCCGAGTCCAGGCTGCGCCTCGCCAGGATCACGCCGATTCGAAGCAAAACCGACTCAGGTCCCCATGTCTCTAAGCGCCGCACGCAGGCTTCGGGCCCGTCCAATCGCCAATAGGCGCTTGCCATCTCCGCGAGATCCGGCACAGAGATTTTTCCCCGATCTCTATCCTCTTCTGAGGCCTCCACCCAGCTTCTAAGCCACAACTCTGCCATTCGAAGCTGGCTTCTTGCTTCGCCGGCGAAGTCCCGAACGCTGGACAGAAGTGCGGCTTCGTACACATGACGAGAGCCAAGCCATTCTGAGGCGAAAGAATGCCGAGCCACCATTTCGCGAATGCGGTCAGGAGGAAGAAAAGCGGCCAAGAGGTCCAGGTTTTTCTGAAACAGGCTCTCCTGCCGTGTTACTCCGCTCACTTCCTGGCCGGCCTTCAAGGCGAGTTTTGCGGCTGCCAGATGCTGTTGATCACGAAGAGCGGCGCGGAGGGCAAACAGCAGGCGTTGAACCTCAATGTCCCGCCTTTCGGTGGGACTGTCGGTCGGCAAAGCGCCCCCCGATAGGGCCAGATCGATCAGGCGGTCGAACTGCCCCGATTCGAGAAGAATCTGCGGCAGCGCCGACGCCGCGTATGCGCTTGCCGCAGCAAGCGGCTCCAGCCGTTGCGCAAATTCCACGAGTTGTTTCGCGTCGGGCCGAAAGCGTTCCCGGAACCATGTTTCGGTCGGTTCATCGCGAAACTGAATTGCCTCTCCGCTAATCAGCAACGGACGCCCAATGTCAGCGGTGAAACTGCGGACAAAGCCCGGATCAATCCCTGCAACACCGGCGACTACATTGATGGGGACGAACGGCCGGAGAATAGCGATCGCGCGGCAGAGTACCTCTACTCGCCGATGTTCGATCGGACCGGAGTTGTCCATTAGCTTTGCGACCGCCCGTTCCAGGAGCCTGGCGATTGCAGCCTCGACCGTAAGTGGACTTACCCCGAGAGATGCCAAGACAGAAGAGACTGTGGGTTCCTGGTCAAGGATCGAAGCCTGAATACGCGGGTTCGCGGAGGTCAGTCGATGGAATTCAACCGCATCGGCTTCAGTTGCGTCGGGAAAGCGGCTCTGTAAATGCCTCCTTGATTCATCAGGACTGAACTCGCGAAGTTTCTTGGGAATTATCGTGCTCGGGAGACTGAGCAGGTTCACTCTCTCCGGGCGACTTAAGGCAATCAATCTTACATTCGCAGGCAACTTCTCACGCAGAAGAGTTCGTATGAATGACTCGCCGTCCCGACACTCCTCTGCAAACATCTCTGCGTTATCCGCCGCGTCGACGATAACGCAAACGAAGGCGCCTGGATGACGAAAGCGAATCGATTCGTCAGCCTGATTCAAGCGATGCAGGAACGCCTTGAAGTATTGCCCCCGGTCCGCACGGTCTGACGGAATAAGAGGGTCGCAGAGGCCCTGAGCCGCCAATTCATTTGCGATCTGCACCAGCCCCTGCCGAGGAAGATGGCGTGGACTTGCCGCCTGCCTGTATGCCCCGTTTCCGAAGCAGTCGTAGACGACAGTGACGGATCCCGGTGGGAACAGCCTGGGAAGCCGGGCGGCGAGTACAGACTTGCCGATGCCTCCTGAGGCTTCAATAACCGTCGGACCATCGAACTGAACGACATCTTCTGCGATCTCCAGTTCCTGTTCACGCCCAAGCGAGTTTCCATTCTCGATAAGATTTGGCGCCGGGAGAAGATCATCCGGCGATACATGCAGAGCTCTCAAAACATCCACTTGCCGGATGACATTCGAGGCTTCATTTATGGTCAATGCTTTGTCGCTTACAAGATTTTTTAGGTTCCCTGACGCGTCTTCATCATCTCCAACCAGGTAGCCCCTGAGCTCAGCGCGCAAACTCTGCCGTTGGCCGATGTAGTCATCCTGAGCCCGATCCAGAATGAGCAACTCACAGAAATGAGCCAAATCAGCTCGTTTAAGTTTCGTCGCCTTGAGAAGCGCCCTTCTCTCATGGTTGTCGCCCTTAGCAGAGGTGCTGCCAGCAGCGATGACTCTCTTGAATCCTTCCCCAAAGGGGCGGTTGGTCACAATGCGAAAGATCGCCTTCTGTTTGACCAGGTCGAGACCATGCTGATCTCGCAACCCTGAGAACCGCTTTGCGAAACCATTAAGTGTTTTGGCCAATTCGCTGAGTGTCCAGGGAGCATCTGTGCGCAGAGTTGAATGCTTGAGCTGTACATACTCGACCCGCAAGCAGTCTTTGAGCTCATCGCTCCCATAGTATTCACCGATGTCAATGATCTCTTCGCCCGCCTCGATGATTTGCGATGCGTCGTCGCTTTCATTCCCTGATGCCCCTTCAACCGATACCGCCACAAGGCTGGATTGGGGCAGCAGCATCTTCAGACATCTTCTTGCAGCCCAGGCATAGTGAAATTGATCCCCATCCCGGCTGGCCCGAACTAACCTCGAATCTGACATTGATCTTTTCCCGTCAGGATGAGACTAGTAGGACTCCCCGAAACTGGCAAACTTTGACAGTTTGGGAAAACTCCCAATGAAAATCCAGACATATTTCTGTTCTAATGAACTTGCATTCATCCAGCCAACCATTGACGTTTCACATTTATTCGGACTACATGCGCAGTGGCATGCTGTCTAAGACACCTTGGCGGAATCCGGTTTGTAAACCTGCACCACAGGTTCGGGTCTATTCTAGTCAAATAATGGTCTGATTGCCATGTTGTTCCACAGGTCTTGGATACCAGGGTTCGTTGCGCCTGGCCACGACTCAACGCCATGCGAAAATGATGCTTAGAGATTAATCCCAAAATGGCCACTCCACCAGTTACGCCGCCCCCTGGACCAACTGCAGCGACGATTACGCTCGAACAAGTGCTGGCCCAGTTCGAAGACTCATTCGCGGATTTCGCGGCTGCGGTGACGAAGGGACAGTATGCGTTCTGGCTCGGCTCGGCAATCTCGCGGGATCGGGTTCCGCCCCTTCGCGACGTGGTCCTGAAAGTTATTGCGAACGTTCAAACCAGAATTTCTCCACAGAATGCTCGATATCCCGGTACCAGGCGAGGGCCCAGACTTTCTGTTGTGGGAAGCACTTGGAGTCGTTGCAACCTACGCAGACCCAACCGTCGAACCTGATAGTGAGCATCTGTGCATCGCGGGTCTCATCGCAGAAGGTGCGGCTTTGACCATCGTGTCTGCCAACTGGGATGGACTCATCGAGAAGGCTGTCGCGGAACTAATGGGACCGACCGCATCTTTCAATGTGTGTGTCAGGCCGGAAGAGACGAGACGTCCACCTGAACGAGCGACTCTGTATAAGCCGCATGGCTGCGCGGTGTTGGCGGGCCGAAATTCTGCGCTTTATCGGGGGCGTCTGATAGCTCGCAAGTCGCAGATCGATCGTTTCATCACCGACCAAGCGAACCAACTCATCGTGCAACGCTTGATCGACATTGCGGCAACAAAGGAAAGCCTCATCATCGGCCTGTCGCTTCAAGACTCCAATCTCCAGAGCGTGTTCTCTGCAGCGCAGCAGAGAATGCAGTGGCCTTATCCATCAGTTCCGCCAGCTATCGTCATCGCGGGAAGCGAAATTGGGCTGGATCAAGAAGGACTGCTCCAGAATGTCTATTTGGACCAATATTCGCCTACGAACCGCGAAGCCATCGCGCAGTCGGCACTCTTCACCGCATACGCAAAGCCTTTTCTTCTGAGCCTGTTCGTTTATGTTTTGTGCGCGAAGCTGGCGACGTTGATGGAGATTGCGACAGACGGCTGGTCCATTGCGTCACAGGAGCGTTTGCGAACAGGGATTCGCACGCTCAGAACCAAGTTGGCTCGTGCCGGTATAGGTATCGATCCAAGAAATTTGACGGATGCCGTTCTGAAGTTCTGTACTCGGACACTTTGCCTATTCCGCGATGGCTCGGAGCCCGAATTGCCCTTACCGCGATACCGTGCCATTAGCCACACGCCAACGCATCAACTCGCCACGGATGCACTCCTTCCGGGAACAGGGCTTCCTGGGCTTGGCTTGGGTCTTGCCTTACTTGGTCTTGGGGAAGATTTGGGGCTCTGGACAATTCAGGAGCCTGATTTAGCGGTCACCCGACCGGGCGTACTTCGTATGACCGCCGATGGCTCCACAACGCAAGTGTTCCTGGCGTCCGACGCAGAGGCGGTTTCCAACCTGATCTCAGAAGGACTGTTGGATTCGACGGATCCTGCCATCTTGATTCATAGTCGAGAGGTTGGCCCTCGTATGGCCCGGAACCCGAGCGGAGTCTACGGGCGATCAGGAGATCCGGAAATGCGCGAAGTCAGCCTTGGCGAGATACTTGCTGCTTCTGGGGATGTTGATGAGCTTCTCACCCGCTTCAGAGAGGAGATCGCTGCATGATATCGACCACACCAGTCGAACGAATTGCGCGGCTCCTTAGCGACGCAAAATACACAAGACTGCCAGTCCCGCTGAAGATACTCAAGCTGTCCTTCGATATTGGAGCTGCCTTCATCGGGAGCGAGACGTCGAGCGACCTCGTTGTCGTAATCGACAATGTGGACCGACCCGAGTTGAGGATGGTTCAGATTGTCGAGGCCCTTTCGCGGGCTCTCGACGTCGCACGCTCACGGCGCTCTCTGACCGTCATCGTAGTTGGGCCACGCCCAGTCCTCGGCACGATAGAGCGGCTGAGTCGCGTCGCACGAGTATTGCCCGTCGGGGTTATATCAGATGAAGAAGCGTTGCGTGACTGGCTTGCAGTTCTTTTGCCGCTGACTATCTCGGATGTTGCCGAACCTCCAGGGCCGGTGCTTCAAGACGCGAAAAACGAGGTTGAGCCTACTGATGTTCTGACGACGAGCTTCGAACAGGCGGCGTTGCAGGGAGAAGACAATGTGCAGGAACTCCTGATTAAGCTGGTCGAATCGCCCTTCAATGCTAGCGAAGAGGCCAGTGAGTTGGAGGCCGAATGACAGCATCTCTGAAGAGTCTTTTCGTCAAAGATTTTCGAAGCATCCGAGGAGAAGCATCGCTCTCCCTCGATGCGCCAGTCATCCTGCTTTACGGTCCGAATGGCGCCGGAAAGACAAGCCTGATGTCCGCGTTGGAGTTGGCGCTCACGGGGTCGGTCGCTTCTCTCGAAAGAATCGACCCCGAGTACGCGAGATACCTCCCCCACAAATATGCCGATTCTGGTAAAGGGCTGGTGCGCCTGAGGACAGCAGGGTTCGCGAGTCGAAACGAGATAGAGCTCGAAGTTTCGGGCCATGCGATGGTTAGCCCGGGGCTCCTGGAATCCGCCGAGGCGCTTTTTTTCAGTGAACGCTGCTATCTTGCACAGCCAACGCTCAATCGTCTGCTGGAGATCTATCAATTTCAAGAGAGTAAGAAGTCTGACTCTCCACTAACCCGGTTCGTTAAAGACTTGTTGCGGCTCGATCACCTGGATGCACTGATCGATGGTCTTCGCCCAGCGGGCGATGTCCGACGGTTTAAGGGACTGGCACCACACTTCTGGGACGCACGAGAGACGATCCCGCAGTTGGAATCGCGCATCGAGGCAAGCAAGGGCGAGCTAGAGCGCGTCCGCAAGATACAGCAGGATGCCGAAGCAAGGGTTCGCGAAAGCTTGCAAAACCTAGAACTCGAAGGGCCTAAACAATCGATCGATATTGAACTGACGCTGGCTCAGCTCAACTCCGCGTCGGATATCGTGCAGCTGGAGACTCTCGCTCGGCAACGAAGGGAAATCGAGTCGATGCTGATTCAGTGGCAACAGGTCTCAAGTGACGTGACTCCGCAGGAGAGACTTGCAGTCGAAGAACGCGACGCGGGAGCAAGCCGTGACATCGACACTTGGATCAAGGAGTATGGTTCTCGCTGGCAAAACCTCTCCGACACCGTATCCAAAGCGTTGGCCTTGGTCAACGCACCCCCGAGAGACGATCCGCGAGCTGCGTTCGAACTCCTCGAACGCTCGCTGACCTCTGAAGCCAAGCGCATCTCGTCAGCTCTCGATGAAGATCGCGGGTATGAACGAGCCATCGCAGAAATGCAGCAGAGCATGGATCAAGGGAACGCTCGAATCGCGCTCATCGATGGGCAGCTTTCCGACACGTCGGAAACAGAATCTTTCGCAAAGGCTCTTTCCGGGCTTGCCCCATTCATTCAGGACGAGGTCTGTCCAATGTGCGATCGTGACTATAGGGAAATCGGACAGGCACCCCTTTCAGCGCACCTGTCCGAAAAGATCGCTCGCCTCACGGAAGCAGCGGGGCGACTCCAATCCCTCGCCAAGGACCGTGTCGAGACCATGGCCGCTGTGAACCGAACGAAAACACTTCATGCGGACGCCGTGGCCAAGCGACTTGAAGCTTCGATTCGCGATCAGATGAAACTTGGTCTTGCGAGCTATCTGGAATTCTTGGGGGCATTGGAGCAGTTTCGTACGGCCGTCGTAGATGGCTCTCGTTTTCTGAACGAGAAGGCAGCAGCTTCACGGACGCTTTCCGCGTTGAGGAGCCGTGAGCAAACTGCGTCGTCCCTGCGAGTAAGCCTTACATCTATCTATAAGCAGCTTGGCCTGGATGGGTTCGCAGATTCCACACCCTTCCAGGAAGCTGTCTCAGCTTTGAGAAAGTCGATCGAGGACGAAGACCAGCGTCTTTCGGCCCGCCTTGCCAATCGCCGTCTTGTGAACGAACAGTTGGCGGCGCTGCGTACCGCTCGCAAAGAGATGGTCCGAATCGAAGCCGAGAATCGCGGCATCCGCGAACAGCTTGAGCAATTACGGAAAGCCAAGGAAACGGCTGATCTCGTCATCGACTTTGGGAAGGATCTTGCGAAGAGGGCGCGTGAACGACGGACAGCGATTGTCAGCCATGTGTTCAATGAGAACCTCAACCGCATCTGGCGAGACCTCTTCGTCCGGCTCGCTCCTGAAGAACCGTTTGTCCCGGCATTCGCCGTTCCCGAGGTATCGACGGGACCAGTGGAAGCAGTCTTGGAGACCCGTTACCGTCGTGGAGGAAAGGGCGGCGATCCCCGCACGATGCTCAGCGCCGGTAACCTCAATACTGCTGCGCTGACTCTCTTCTTGGCGCTTCATCTGACGGTGACACCGAAGATTCCCTGGCTGTTGATCGACGATCCCGTTCAGAGCATGGACGAAGTACATATCTCTCAGTTCGCAGCTTTGTTGCGAACCCTATCGAAGCAACACAAACGACAGATCGTCATTGCAGTCCACGAAAAACCATTGTTCGACTACTTGGCGCTTGAACTTAGTCCTTCGTTCCCGGGCGACCGACTCATTACTGCGCAGCTCGGCAGATCATCGGAAGGCACTTCGACACTGAATTGGGAAGTTGCCACTTTTGTCGAAGACAAAGCGATCGCTGTCTAGATCATCGCGGCAGATTCGGACCTGAGGGCTGGAGGCGTGTTGAAAGTCATACCAGAATCCATCTTTCATCTCTATGCGCTTTCCCGGCCACGCGGCCTCGCATTCGGCAACAGGATGCCAACCGGGGCGTGGATGAACGAGGATGGCTCTGCATGGGGATGCCTCCTAGAAAACGGAGACGACGGCACCTACAGCTTCTTTGTGATGCGAAGACGGGTGGATGAGGTCTGGATGGAAACCCAGCAAGGAACGGGTTTCCCGTCGAAGGCAGAAGCGTACGCCGAGCTTCAAAGGCACGCGAAGGATGCTGGCTTGGTGGAACTTCCTCCCGCGACCCCACGGCGTCCGCCTCTCCATGACGCGGGTGATCGCGAGCCCGGTGAGGTGTTCCTATGTTTGGCTCAACCGTCACGTCGTCCAGCGGCATGGATGTTGAACCAGCTCTATCTCTCGTTGCCGCATCCGGATCCGAACTGGGCAAGCGACTGTCAGACCCAAGGTTTTCATACCCGGCTTTGGGAAGCGCATCTCCTTGCCTGCTTGCGGGAGCAAGGACTGCTCGTCTCGCAGCTTCATGAATCTCCAGACTTCCGTGTGGAAGATGAAGGCGGCGAAGTTGCTTGGATCGAAGCAGTCACCGCAAATCCTCGCGTTCCCTATAACCACTTCAACGCGCCGCCGGCGCAAATGCCTGCGGAGCGCGAGGCCCTTTTCTTCGGTCCGGCTGCGCTCCGCTTTGCAAAGACTCTCGGCAACAAGCTGGACCGGAAATATCACGAGCTTCCTCATGTCGTCGGCTATCCATTCGTGCTGGCTATTGCAGACTTTCAGGCCGCTTCTTCGATGGTGTGGAGTCGTGAAGGACTGATCGGCTACCTCTACGGCCAGGGCGCCAAAGTCTCGGGGCTCGCTGGCGTACTCAAGGCTGAGCCGGTCAATGCTGACCATCTGCTCGGTGAGTCGAAGTTTCCAGCGGGCCTCTTCGCGAATGAAGGTTTTGCCCATCTATCCGCCGTAATTTTTTCGAATGCCTGCACCATTCCAAAGTTCTACCGCGTGCCGGTCACCGCGGGCGTGGCTTCTCCTGGGTTCCGATACACACGAGTCGGAGCATTCTTCGACCGGACAGAAGGGGCACTCAAGAACATACCCTTCTGCCTCGACATCAAATCGGCGGACTACTTGAGCCTTTGGCCCCAAGGGTATGAACCTTGGTCAGCGGAGCTTGAGATGTTTCATAACCCGTTCGCTGCCATTCCGTTTTCCATAGAGATGCTCCCGGCAGCCACGCACTGGTTTGAACAAGACGGAGAGTATGTGTGCCGGAGTGGCTACGAGACGTCCATTCTCTGGTCGAAGACCATCGTGAATCGGGAAGATCAACGTGCGTTTACTCTAGCCGATTTTCAAGAGGACTTGGACGTCTCATCCGTTCCCGGAGAATAGCCGTGGCCTTCCCCACCAGGAATTGGGGTAATTAGCTGGTCCATGATGGGGCTGACATTGGTTCCGACGACGAAGTCCAACCCCACGTTTTAGTAGGTTGTTCCGGCATCAGTCGACCCGGATCATAGGACCACGCGCTTATTTACTTTGTCGTTCATTCGGAGTGCCGAATGTGCGCCGACGTTCCAAGTGGCGCAGCGCCCTCAATATATACCCAATCGTAAAGTTCGCCTGACCTTCCTCTAGCTTCGAATGACATCTACTTTCCCTCTCTCGTTACAACTTCTGGAGTCATAATATGCACGAAACCAGACTCTCTCTGGTCGCGCCCTCGCGCGATCTTGAGAACCTTATCGAGAAAACCAAAGCTTATATTCGCGGCGCGAAGGCGCCCGCCACCCTGCTCGCATACCGATCCGATTTTCAAGATTTCACCCGCTTCTGCCGCGAGCACAACCTCTCCTCCCTTCCGTCAACCCCCGAGACCGTTGCTCTCTATATCACCGATTGTGCGAGCCGTCTCGCTTCGGGCACCATCACGCGTCGCCTGACTTCGATCACCAAGGCGCATCAGTCAGCGGGCTCGAAGGATTCGCCGGCGTCGACGAATCACTTCGTCGTGAGCGAAACGTTGAAAGGAGTCCGCCGCGCGATCGGCACCGCGCAGCACGGCAAAAAGCCGTTGCTCACTGCCGATATTCAGCGCATCATCGCGCATTGTCCGAAGAGCCTGCGCGGCACGCGCGATCGCGCCCTAGTCCTGATCGGATTCGCCGGCACCTTTCGCCGTTCCGAACTTGCGGCGATCAAGGTCTCCGACGTGTCCTACTCGAAGAACGGCCTGGTCATCGACCTGCGCCGTTCGAAGACCGATCAGCAAGCGCATGGTCGACAGGTCGGTATTCCCTTCGGGGGCGATGCCGGAACATGTCCGGTCCGCGCGGTGCGCCGCTGGCTGAAGGAATCGCAAATCAAGTCCGGTCCGCTGTTCCGCGCGATCAACCGCCACGGCCACATCGGTCCGCGCGGCTTGAATCGCGCCTCGGTCGACTGGATTCTGAAGCGGGCGGCGCAGAGGGCAGGAATGAAGACCCGTCCATTGGGAGGTCACTCGCTTCGCGCGGGCTGCGTCACGCAGGCTGCGATGAATGGCGACAACGAATGGGACATCATGCGCCAGACCGGGCACAAGTCGGCGCAGACGCTGGCCAGCTACGTCCGCATCGGGCAGATGTTCACTCACAATGCCGCGGCGAGCCTCGGGACTTGAGGCTCGCAACTGCGCAACTCCGAAACCAGGAATAGGCTCGCCGGTTTGCGCAGACCTTCGCCGTCGTCAACAAGATGACAACGTAAAACCAGCGGAGCTGACTTGCCGGAAAAAGGCCTTCTGGCAAGCCAGCAATGACAAGGGCTATTCCTGCACTAATTGCGAGATTCTGCACCTCGAATCTCGCCAATTCTGCGGGACATATTCCTCCTAAACGAGAAATGCGGCACACGTGTCGCGCACGTAGCCGGTGCTTAGGATTGGTTCCGTTGGTGGATCAGCGCAAGGAAGACTGACGTGGGGCAGTACCCCGGAGGACTCCCCCGCCTCGCACTCCCTGATTCGTTTCGCCACTGGCTAATTCCTTCCATCCACAAGTTCCCTCCATTCCAAACTCACGACCTCCTCCCGGCGGCCCCGCCGCACCCTTGCCTTTCCGCCGTCCTCACCCCGTTCCTACCGGGAGTTTCCTCATGCAAGACAAACTCATCACCCTTTCTCACCCTTCGACCGGCCTCGAGGACCTCATCCAGAAGGCCAATGACCTCATACGAGCCGCCAAGGCCCCCTCCACCCGCAAAGCCTATCAGACAGATTTCCGGATCTATGATTCCTGGTGCACCGATCACGGCCTGACTTCCCTGCCATCCGCTCCTGAAACCATCGCGCTCTACATCGCGTCCTGCGTGGTCGCGCATCTGGCGCCTGCGACAATCGCGAGACGCTTGGCATCCATCTCGAAAGCCCACCAGGCGGCTGGATTCGAAAACTCTCCCGCGTCAACCGAACACTTTGTGGTCGGCGAGGTTTTGAAAGGTGCCCGCCGCACCCTGGGTGTCGCGCAGAAATGCAAGGACCCGCTTCTGCTGCACGACATCCTCCGCCTCCTTGCCGCGTGCCCGAAAAATCTGCTGGGCCTGCGTGACCGCGCACTAATCCTGATTGGATTCGCGGGAGCGTTTCGCCGCTCGGAACTCTGTGCGATGACGGGATCTGACCTGAACTTCTCGGATTCCGGACTCGTGATCAACGTACGCCGTTCGAAAGCCGATCAGGAGCAAGCCGGCGACAAAGTCGCGATCCCGTTTGGCGAGCACGAGGAGACTTGCCCTATCAAGGCACTTCGCGAGTGGCTTGCCAAAGCCAACGTTACTTCGGGAGCAGCCTTTCGTGCAGTCGACCGTTACAACAACGTAACGGCCTATGGACTGCATCGCGATTCGATCGCGGAGATCTTCAAGACTGCCGCGAAGAGGGCCGGCATCAACGCCACCAACATCGCCGGTCACAGTGTACGCGCGGGCATGGCAACACAGGCGGCGCTGAACGGATCGTCCGAACGCGCCATCGCTAAAACCACACGCCACAAATCCCGTCGCGTTCTGCGACGGTACATCCGGCCGGGCGAGTTGTTCCGCGAGAACGCGTCGGCGAGTCTCGGCCTCTAGTCAGAATCCCGAGATCATTTCTGGTCCCGGGAAATCACCTCTTATCCGGGACCGGCACCTTCCTCTTCTTCGTCGGCCAATCCACTCAAGCCAGCCGATATCCATAACAGCGAAACTTCCGCCGGAGAAATCATGTCAGATGCCGAACTCCAGATCAACGTCGAAAACGCGCCGACCGACCAAGCCTGAGTGTTGACTCTTCCAGACAGGGGAAACAATAGAAAGGAACAAAATGCACCGTGCAGTATTGAACCTGATAGCCGCGGCCGAACGGAGCGAACACGGCTATTTGGACGTGCCGCCAGTCTCCATCACCGACGAGATCGAAAGCGAGTTGGCAGCCTATGGATACGCAATCGCGCGCAGCGATCGTCTGTGGCTCGGAGGGTACAGAGTCCACTCGCCGGAATCGATTCTATTTGGAAACTACAGGCCATACGTGCCGCCATCAAACTTCACTTGCATAGCCTCCCAGTATGCGCATGTCCCGGATGCTCGCGACTTCGACTTGGAAGCGGTCCTTGAGGAACGTGGGGAGTCCCCCTCCAACTGACAATCGTTGGGATCTCGGATACGCAATCGCTTTAAGCGACCACCTCTGGATTGGGGGGTCCTGGGTCCATACACCAGAGTCTATTCAGGCCGGGAACTACAGGCCGCACGTTTCGCCGTCCATTTTCACCTGCGTGGCGTCACGGTTTGCACATGTCCCAGATGCCCGCGATTTCGATCTCGAAGCCATCCTTGAGGCGCGCGGAGAACTTCAATCGAACTGACATTCGCTTCGATCTTGATTTCGTTTCTGTCCCTTAACTGAGGCTGGCGCGCAGAGACAAAGACGCATTCTGAGTCATGGCTTCACCGGGGCCTGGACGGCCATCACCGCACCAGTTCCCTTCCATCTCTCACCCCCGAAGTCTCTTCTCATTCCAACGACTCTACTTCAAGCATGTTCAAAGGAAAGCCATGCCTACTCTTCAATTTGTCCCCTCGATTCGTGACAGCGAAACAGTTACCTGCTGGCACTGCAACACACGCCAATTCCCGAAGGATGGGGACTGTATCCGTTGCCATCGAACCCTCAATGTTGAATACGTTTGTCTCGAAATCTGTAGCCCGCTCGATCAGCGGACGGACGATCAGCCCAGGCAACTTGCTCGCTGGATCGGGGACCTGCTTCGAAGCTTGCGTAATCGCCGTGGCATTTCGCAGTCACGAGTTGCAACGATTGCAGGAACTGACCGCAGCTACCTGTCCAAAGCGGAATGTGGTAGTGCACTTCTGCCCTTGAGTAAACTGCTGCCGCTCGCCCGGTCTCTTGGATTGACCGCGATCTTTCTGAGGTTTGAAAAGAAGGAATCCCTTGCGGTTTCAAAATCAACCTGCCGTCGTTAACCTCCGACAGTTTTTTGGTCAAATATGTGCCCCTCAAGAACAATCGAAAGTACCCATTCGCATTCCGAGTGGCCGTTTCTCTCCGACAATTTATATGCGGGCAGGCCTCGTTAAGGCCTTGCCGCGGAAGGAGAAATCGGATGGTAACGATGAACTACAACGCGGATGAAGAGGAAGCAGGAGAGGAGGAAGAACTAGCTGTTGACCACTGGAGCGATGACGGAGCCAGACGCTTCAACGAGGCGTTGGACGAGGGGAGAGACTATGCCCAAGCCTGTAGTCATTTCTCAGAGGATGCTGAAATGTATTTCGAGGACGAAGCAGGCGAATACAGAGATCCAGAACTATTCGACCCCGACGAAGAAACCCTGCCGCCCGGGGAGATGGAATTAATCATCGAAAACAGCTATCTGAATTAGCTCTACCTCGAACGACTGGGTGAAAACGCCCGCTGCCATGCTTGCGGGCGTTCGGCGCCGCACGGCGACCGCGGTCTGCCAATTCAACAATCATTCTTCGGGCAGGATTCAACCTGCCAGGAAAGGAATAAGAATGGTCGCTTCCTTTATGGAGTTTCTGAACACGCCTGTTGTGCAGGGTGCAACTGTCGCAATCCAATATGCGATCTCTGTGCTGCTTGTTTACCTGACCATCCAGTGGATCCGCTCGCTCTCGCCAGCCGGGCGCTGGATGTTGCTCAAGGTGGCGCTCACAATTCTGTTCTTGCCGTTCGTTCTCGTCTGGCGATTCACTACCGCGGGAAGTGACTGCGGTTGCTGTTGCGACGAGGATGACTGACGTCGGCGGGATGTTTCAAATCGCGCATTACAACCACGGCGGCCCAGCTCGGGCCGCCGTGGTTTTTTCATCACCAGGATGTCACGATGGGCAGAACACTGAAAATCTGCTTCGTCGATCCCGACCCAATCCGCACTCAGGCGTTCCTGCGGGCGCACTTGCGCGGAGGATTGTGGTATCTGCTCGCCAGGGAATACTACCCAACCGGCTTCATTGGAGTTCGTATATTCGGAAGCCGTGAAATTCCCGGCATGTTTGTGCTCATTGAAATCTGGACTTCGACCGAATCGCTGGAGGCCGCCAGGCGAGCGCCTGCCGTTTTCGTGCTCGAACGCTTTCAACGCAATTTAACAATCTCGACGCTCGACTGCGGCGCCCTTCAAGTCTCGACGTCGACAAGCGAGGACCAGGTAGACCAGGCGGAGTTTGCGCAGGCGGACACCGCTGCCCCGATCACAGAACGATGCACGCCTCCGCCGGAATCAGATGCGGTGGCGCGCGGCGATTCCGCACATCACTCGCGCACCCGTGTGCGACTAGAACCAATGGAGGCTTTTTATGAAATCAGCGATCTTTCGCTTCATCTCGCTTTGTCTGTTCAGCGCCGTGATCCTTAGCGGCTGCGGATCCACAGGATCGGAGTTCCTTGGCAAATGGGTCAACAAGGCAAACCCAAACGACAGTTTTCAGGTTGTACGCAACGGCGACGAGTTCCTTATTGTCAGCCAGGGTGGAAAAGTCGGAGCCACCTACACGGATGGTGCTCTTGAGGTCAAGGGAATGCTGCTGTCCGCGAATCTCACCTACGTCAAGCAAACCGACACCCTCCTGGGGCCGGGCTTCTTCGGCAATGTCGAGTACAAGCGGCTGAAATAACCAGGCCCTCACACCAAGGCCTGCTCCCCAAACTCCTCTAAGCGTCGACTCTCGCAAGTCGGTTCTCAAGAAGCGCGCACCTGTAGCAGCGCCATAAAACGCGCTGTCACTTGCGCCCCCTAAAACTGATTCCCATTCATAACTCCCCTGCAGGCCAAGTCCCTTCACCCGGACGAAAGGAGCCTTTGTGTCTTCGTGTTTGTACAAAACATCTCTACCAAATCCTGATTCGTTGACCGCACTGCGCCAAATGCTGGCGAACTCAGTCGTTTCCCGGCACACAAAACACGCCTACCTGACCGCATTCGATGATCTGATCAAGTGCGCGGCAGGCCGGCCCATCTCGCGCTTGGTCCTGATGGAGTACCGCACCTCCATGGTCGCGGAAAGCCTGAGCGCCGCGACGATCAACCTAAGACTCTGCGGGATTCGCAAACTCGCGAACGAGGCTCGCGAGAATGGCCTCATCGATCCGGCCGAAGCGGTTCGCCTCACCTCTGTGCCGGGTGTGCCGCAGAACGGCGTTCGGCTTGGAACCTGGCTCACGAGGGAAGAAACGCGGCGTCTGCTGGCAGCTGTCGATCGTTCGGAGCTCATTGGCATTCGCAATTTCGCAATTCTTTCCGTCTTGTGCTTTTGCGCGCTTCGCCGTGAGGAGCTCGCGATGCTCGACTCAGGTCTGATTCAACTGCGCGAAGGCCGGTGGGTCTTCGCAGACCTCATCGGAAAACGAGGACGAGTTCGTACCGTACCAATACCGCTGGCAGCGAAAGACGCCCTGGACGAGTGGACCTGTGCCGCGGGGATCTTTTCAGGACCGGTCTTTCGTCGCATGCGCAAAGGCGGCTCGGTAACTGGTCTCGCGCTCAGCGCGTGGGCAATTTGGGATGTCGTGCAGACGACCGCGAAAGCCGCGGAGATCGGCCATCTCGGCCCCCATGACTTGCGTCGCACGTGCGCCAAGCTCTGCCGCAAGGCCGGCGGCGAGTTGGAACAGGTTCAGGCTTTGCTCGGGCACGAGGACTTGTCCACTACAGCGCGCTACCTCAACAGCACGCAGGAAATCCAACACGCTGTGAACGATCGCATCTCGCTTTAAGGCGCTTCTACAGTGCGTCACCCGATGCACGTGCGGCGTTTTTTCCTTCCAGGCCCCACCAGTCCCTTCCACCGATGCCCGCCGGCTCGGTCAGAGCCAATTTCCCAACACACACCGTCACCATGTCCGTTGAGCCTCGGGGCAAACGCGACACCGAATCCGCTGCGCATCTTCTGGCTGCGACAAACAAGGAGGACCAATGTCCAACGACACAAACCATCCACGACGCACCAACCGAGACGCGGCCGGGGAGCCCGTTCAATACGAGCCACCGGGCTGGCTCCTAACGGAAGCTCTTGAGCGGGAACTCCTTTTAGCTGTAGTGGGCGACTCGAGGAATTCGCGGGAAGAGAACAACTTCGAGCGAATCGACGCTTACTTCGCGGCGGACGAACCGGAGACCGAGCTTCAGTATCGTCGCTCTCTGCTGGGTCTCCTTGCCGACCTGCGGCCGCAGTTGGCGGAACTGCTGGGTGGTCCACGCGAAGGCGAATAGGAATTGGGTTCTTGCTTCGACGCGATGTTCGGACAGGACGAGGCCGACATCGCGTCCGGGCAGGAGGTCTTGGACCACCTGGTCTGCGACGGTTGACGGCTCTATCTATTATATGGTTGCGTCGGGCCGGTTGATGGGTTCGGGATTGGCCCTCATAACGGACATTAGCGTGGGTAATGTGTCACTGGCGAGGGAGTCAAGGGTACGCACCGACAAATTACTTTATCGTGGGGAATCTTCCAAATGTTCCCGCACCCAATTCGCGCCCTGCGCAGGACTCGGACTTGCAACCCTTCGGTTAACAGGGGAATCATCAACCGTGGAGCACGCATGTTATCAACGGAATAGACAGGAGCAGAGGGGAGGATTCGGAGTCGTTATGGCGCGCAATTCGGCGAAGAATTCGGCGAAGTTTGCGCTTGAGTTGGGCATCCGGCCATAGCCGAATGCTCATCTGGCACAAACCGCTTCTGGAAACCTGGTCGTGGACAGAACGGACGACTGAATCTATCATCGCACCTCCGGCAATGAGCTGAGATGGGACCTACAACCCTTCGGTTAAGAGTTGCAGGGAAGCCAATT
>Ga0302200_10000450_pt1 | contig 41627 bp, 34 predicted proteins | sample II_Bog_N3_1_FD_194585 | JGI IMG/M metagenome (GOLD analysis project Ga0302200, IMG submission 194585) | Peat permafrost microbial communities from Stordalen Mire near Abisko, Sweden - II_Bog_N3_1 | ecosystem: Environmental > Terrestrial > Soil > Wetlands > Peat | place: Sweden: Abisko...
ATTGAACAATGCCCACACCGCTAAGGGCCAACGCTCCAAAATGGAGCCACCCGCCCCAGTACAGCGCGCCCACAAGCACTGAGAGCGCTACAATTCCCGCTGCCGCGCCGGCCAGGAATTGCGAGAGACGCCGGGGGCCGGTCAGGTTGTAGTCGAGGATTGTCCGGTGCTCGATGCGCGCAACAATCGCTGCCGCTGCCATCAACGCCGCCAGGGGAATCAGCTCCCCAATCAGGCCCGTGATCGGCGATTGATCGAACTTCGCAATCGCGGGATAGAGCAGGAACACAACCGATCCGATCGCGAAGTTGAAGAAGCGGTAAAGATAGTAGAAAATCAGTACCGACCATCCTGCCCGCAACCCCTGGCTACCGAGAAGAGCCCAGTTGAGGTAGCTCAGCACAGGGCCGCTTCCGCTCTGGTCGATTTGTCCCGGATGATCCGGGACTGCTCGGGGGGCCGAAACCTCCGGCATTGGTGGATTATCTTCCGGCTCCATGGAGCCTCCCAAGAAATTGAAACAGATTTGTGTCCGTTGAATTCTACTGATGGAAAGATACTCCACGAGGCGGCACTGCGGGGAGCTTTGTGGCGCGCGCGTGCGATTGCGCCCACAAAGCGAGCAGCGGGAGCAATTGTTCCGAGATGCAAATCCCCGGCTCGCTCGAGTCCGCTCTCTATTCGTCCCTCAACGCCACCATGGGATCGATGCGCGACGCCCGCCGCGCCGGAAGCCAGCTTGCAAACAGGGCGACCGCCACGATGACAGCCGTAATGCCGGCAAAAACCATCGGGTCGTCGGGGCGCACGCCGCGCAGCAAGTTTGCCACCAGGCGCGCCAGGGCGTAAGCCGTTACCAGTCCCACGCAAACCCCCGTGCCCGTGAGCCACCATGCGCGGCGGAGAATCATGCCCAAAACGTCCTCTCGCCGCGCGCCCAGAGCCAGCCGCACGCCAATTTCGCGCGTCCGCTCGCCAACTAAATTCGCCATCACGCCGAAGATGCCAATGGCCGCCAGCAGCAGCGCGATCGCTCCGTCAAGGCTCAGCGACCCTGCGGCGTACATCAGCCCGGTCAGGTTATCGCGCAGCAGTTGCTCATAGGTCTCCACCGTGTTCAGCGGCAGGGCCGGATCGAGTGCGGCCAAAGCCTTGCGTGCGGCGGGCGCCAAGGCCAGTGGATCGCCGGTGGTGGTGATGGCGAACTCCGTCCCGGCGGGTGGCACCTGCAACGCATCCATGTAAACCGCTGCGTGGGGCGTTTGATCCCACAGTGAGTAGCTGGTCTCCTTGGCAACTCCGACAATGGTCAGCCACGGGTCGTTTTTGTTGGGGCTGCTGCCGCCGCCCATGTGAATGCGATGCCCCAGCGGGTTCTCGCCGGGAAAATACTGCTGGACAAATCGTTCGCTCACCACGGCTACCGGCGTTGTTCCCAGTGCATCGCTCTGGCTGAATCCGCGCCCGGTGAGGATTGGAATGCGCAACTCGTCAAAATATCCTGGAGTTACTGGCAGGTTCAACGCGCTTTGGAACTTGCCCGGTACCGTGGGGCGGTTCTCGATATCCACATCGCGCAGCCAGCCGTTGTCGTCGTAGGGCAGCGCCGTTGCGAGCTCGGCGTGTGTAACGCCGGGCAAGGCGCGCAGCCGCGCAAGACTGCCGGCGTACCAGTCCACCTGCTTCCGCGGGGTGTCATAGCGCACTGGGGGCAGGCTCACGTTGAAGGTGAGCATCTTGCCGGGTTGGTAAAAGTCGGCGGCGTGCAGCCACGCATTCATGCCTTTCGACATCAGGGCCGCTCCAATCGCCAGCGCGACCGCCAACGCAATCTGCGCCACGGCGAATATGTTTCTCAGTCTATGTGTGCGCCCAGAGCCGATGGAGGAGCGCGAGCCGGCTTTCAGTTGATCCACAAGATTGATGCGCAGCGCCTCGGCCGCGGGAATCATTCCGGCAATCAACCCAGCCAGGCCCGCCAGCACAAACGAAAACGCCAGTACGCGCCCATTGAGGCTGGTATTCGTCCAGCCCGACATGAAGCGCGCCACCCGCTCCGGCATGGAGACAAGCAGGTATTGACCGTAGATGGCCGCGACCCCGATGCCGCCCACCGCGCCTACCAGGCTGAGCAGAAGGTTCTCCGTGAGCAACTGCCGCAGGACGCGTGAACGGCTCGCGCCCAGCGCTGTTCGCATGGCAATCTCAGGGCGCCGGGCAATGCCGCGGGCCAGTTGCAGGTTGGCGATGTTGGCGCATACCACCAGGAGTACAAAAAGCGTGCCGCCCAGGACCATTCGGTAGTAGAGCGGGGTGTACGGTCCGTTGATGCCGTCCAGCAGCGGCTCAACGTGTACCGACCAACCCGCATTGGTGATGGGATATGCCTGTGCCAGGTGCTCGGCCAGGGTCCGCATCTCGGCCTGCGCCTGTTTCACGGTGATGCCATCGCGGAGGCGGGCAGTGACCAGGTAGTCATGGGCACTGCGGTTGCCGAGTTGGATCGACGTGGGCGCGAAGGGCAGGTAAATATCGGCTGTCGAGGGGTATTGCATCGTCTTCGGCATCACGCCGACGATGGTGTAATTGCGCTGGTCGAGTTCGATGGAGCGGCCGAGCACCGCGGGGTCGTTGGCAAAGCGCCGCTGCCACAGGCCGTAACTCAACACCGCAACGGAGTCCCGGCCAGGACGGCTCTCATCTTCGTTGTAAACGCGGCCAATCTGCGGGGTGGCTCGCAACACGGTGAAGAAGTTTGAGGACGTTAGCGCGGCCTCAACGTGCGCGGCATCTCCATTGCCAGTCAGGGTCAGGTCGGCCTGGGTGCGGACCGCCAGCGATTCAAACGAGCGGCTTTGGCGCGCCCAGTCCTCGTAATTGGCCAGCGTTACCTGATCGTAGAAGCCGTCGGAGCGATTGTGCGCCTGCTGTTCGTCCACCGTAACCACACGGTCGAGCCGCGGCACGGCCAATGGATGCAGCACCACCGCGTCCATGTTGCTGAAAAGCGCGGTGTTGATGCCGATGCCTATGGCCAGACTCAGCACAGCGGCAGCGGTGAAGCCCGGAGACTTCCACAGCTGGCGGACTGCGTATTGAACATCCTGAAGCAGGTCTTGGAGCAAGGTTCGCATGAAAGCCTCCGTGCGGGCTGGAGATTTGTCGCTGAAACGCTACCTCCAGTGAGTGCATTCTTCCGGCCAATTCGTTCGACGGAGAATCATCTGAAAGCAAACATCTTAGCTTGAGATCGTTTTTCGACGGCAGGTCTGGCCTGTTCAGAAGTGAATCCAACCGTTCACTATCGGACAGTCCAGAACGAATTCAAGGTCGAGATTTCGATCTAAAACGATTTGGGCCACTCCCGCGCGGCGTGCCAGATTCCCAGGATATCGACGGTTTTTTCTGAGACCCGATACACCACGATGAATGGCGTGCGAGGAACCACCGCTTCCCGTGTCCCATCGATCCGCCCAACTCTCTCCGAAAAAAGCATCTTTCCTAGTCGCTCTGCCGTCTTCAAAATTCTTTGACGGACTGCCGTCGCCCCGCCGAAGTTTTCACCTTGAATGTAGTCGACGGCTTGATGGAGGTGGCGTACCGAGGCGGCCGACCAGAGGACATTCATGAAACGTTGCTTTGAGCGTCTCGACTCCACTCATCGATCATTGGCCCCACTTCTTCGTGGGTAAAGGATTTGCCGGTTCGCATATCCTCCAGGCCCTCTTCCACCATCGCCCTAAACCTCCGCTGGTAGTCCAGGTAGCTCTCCACGGCCTCGTTGAGCAGGTAGCTGCGGTCGCGGTCCATGGCCTTGGCAATCAGGTCCAGTTGGGCAACTTTTTCTGGGGCGATTCGAAAACTAATGATGCGCGGAGTACTCATAATACGAAATAATACGCTGTATTACAGAATTCTTCAATCGAATTCATCTCGCTTCGGATGCCTTAAGTTCACTTCTCGCATGCTCCCGATCTGGCTGCGCCTTGACACATCCAGCCATTCCCTTGATGCTTAACAGTTCAACTGATTCAAATTCCAGCCTCAGGGGAGTGCAGGTTTTGCGGGTTCGCGTCTTCTATCACGACAAATGCTTTGACGGAGCTTGCTCAGCCTCGTTGTTTACTCGTTTCCACCGTGAGCGCATCGCCAAAGACGCCATCTACGAATACCACGGCCTCGTCCACCGCGCCGGCGCGCTCTTCGACGAGAGCGAGTTTACCGGCGACGAGAACGCCATTGTCGACTTCAAATATTCCTCCTCGCCCAGGATTACTTGGTGGTTCGACCACCATCTTTCTGCGTTTCTAACTCCCCAGGACCATCAGAGCTTTCTCGATTGCCAGCGCGATCCAATCTGCGGCGCGCACAAGTTCTTCGACCCCAAGTACACGTCCTGCACCGGGTTTCTTGCACACATCGCGTCAACCCGTTTTGGATTTGACACCGCACCGGTCGCCGAACTGATTCACTGGGCCGACATAGTTGACGGCGCGCTCTACGAAAGCCCCGAGGCGGCTGTCGAAATGGCCGCTCCGGCCATGAAGCTCACGCTCATCATCGAGGCCACGCAGGACCCGGAGTTTATTCCGCGTCTCATTCCGCTGCTCACCGAGATCCCCCTCGCCGAGGTGCTCAGCCAGCCGTTTGTCGCGGACTTGCTGCAGCCGCTGCTGGAGCGGCATCAGGAGGCGCTGGAACTGATCCGGAGCCGCAGCGAAGAGCGCGACGGCACCATTTTCTTCGACATAACCGACTACCCGCTGGAGGGATTCAACAAGTTCATTCCCTACTATCTGCACCCGCAGGCCACCTATTCCATCGGCCTGTCGAAGTCGAGCTTCCGCACCAAGGTGGCTGTTGGCTCCAATCCCTGGACCAAAGCGGACCCCGCCAAAATGGTGAACCTTGCCGCGGTTTGCGAGCGCTACGGGGGCGGCGGCCACGCACGCGTCGGCGCCATCAGCTTCCCGCCCGATCAGGGGGATCGCGCGCGCGCAGCGGCTGCGGAAATAGTTGCCGAGCTGAGGGCCAAGAACCCGCTGGGCTAGGCTAGGGCCGCGATTCGAGCCGTCCGAGATCGGACAGCCGGTTTGACCGGCGGCCTGCGCTGGCTGGTCTTGCGAATGGGAATCCTGGGTCCTGCAGGTGCGTTGGCGATCTCCGGTTTGGGGGCCACCGTGAGCGTGACTGCAAGCCCAAGGCGGTTGGCGAACTGCAGGAGCCGGGTGATGCTGAAGCGTGCGATCTGGCCGCGCATGAGCAGACTCGCATCCGGCTGATGAATCTGAAGAATCTTGGCAACCATTGATTGGGTCAGCTTCCGACGCTTGATCTCGTCCCGGATGGGCGCCCAGAGATCGTGCTGTATCTCAATCTCCCGAATCTCCTCGGCGGAAAATCCCAGGTCTTCTAAAACATCTCCGGTGGTTATGTGTCCGGGTTCATTTGTTCCTTTTGCCCTTGGCATCGGACCTCTCTTTCTGTAGGCGCTGCCTGACATTTGATAGCCGCGCCCGGGCTCGATTCAAATCGTTCTTCTCAGTCTTCCGACTTTTCTTGGTGAATGAATCCAACACGTAGATCGTATTCTCAATGCGTGCAAGATAGATCACGCGATACCAAGCAGCCGTATCCTCAGCTTTCAACTCAAAGACACCGTGGCCAATTGACTGCATCGGACGTGTTGAAAGGTCTGGACTCTCGCCTTTCTGGAGTCTCCAAAGCGGGTACCCGATGTCGCGTCGCACCTCGCTTGCCCGTTGGTCCAAAACCTCGCGTGAGTCTCCCTCCCACGCAATGGTGGCTTTTGCTGGATGAACCGTTTCATCAGACGCCGACATACCACTTTTTGTAGATAACATCTGTAGTCTTTCCTCCCATAATTAACATCTATATCCCTCTGTAATGTTTCTATGCTTCCGGTTTTCGGATAGGTACTTCCAGTCCCCAACGTGCGCTTCCCGGCTATTGTCGGAAGCGCTCGGCTCCAACCATTCTCTTCAACTTACCATATAGCATAAATGCTATGAAAGTCAAGAATATTTTGATTGTCTGCGGGTCTTGGTCGCTCTTACACCTTCGCATTCATGCTGGGCCAGTCGGCCCGGCGATGCTGCTTGAACGCCAGAACGCCCTCCTTGAAGTCCTCGGTCGACCTCTGCTGCGCGTTGGCCGCAACCCCGTCTTCCAGTTCCTCGTCCAGCCTCCGCTTGGCGTGTTTTGAAAGCAATTGCTTTACCGCCAACATCGCCTGAGGGCTGTTCTGCAACAGAGACTGCGCCAGCGCACGGGCCGCCGGCATCAGATCGTCCTGCTCCACGATCTGCGTCACGAGGCCGAGGCTGAGCGCCTCCTGCGCCTTCAGAATCTTTCCGGAAAGCAGCAATTCGCGCGTCCGCAACTCGCCCACCTGACGAATCAGGAACGAAGCCACGATGGCCGGCACAAACCCCACGCGCACCTCGGTATAGCCAAACTTCGCCTCCGGCGCGGCAAGCGTAAAGTCGGGAATGGTGGCCAGCGCCATCCCACCCGCAATGGCCGATCCGTTCACGGCTGAGATGATCGGCTTTGGAAAGTCGTAGAGCTTGCGCAGCACATGGGCCATATTTTCTGAGTCGCGCCTGTTTTCCTGCGGCGTGCGCGCATTCATGGTTTCCAGGTGCTCCATGTCCAAGCCGGAGCAAAACGCAGGGCCCGCGCCGGTCAAAATCACAACTCCGCAGTCGCAGGTTTCGGCTTCGTGCAGGGCCGCTGTCAGCTCTTCTATCAGTTGCGGGCTCAATGCATTGCGCTTATCCGGGCGATTCAGGGTAATGGTCTTCACACCATTCGCGCTTTGGGTAAGAATGTGTTGGTAGCGGGTCATTCAAATCTCCTTCCGCGTTCGATCACGGCTGTTTCAACGCTCAGGAACTGCCAAGAGTAGAGCAGATTCGGCCTGAACAGCGCGGGATCTCAATCGAGCGCCTCAACCTTGCGAAACACCCCAATCCCCAAGCGGTACGGATTGCACTCTGACGCATCGGAGGGTACATCGTCAAGCGGCGGTAGCTACAAGTTCAACCGGCGAATCGTTCGCGGCTTTCAAACTTTGCGACCAACTCCCGCGCCGCGCCGCGTCCCAGGCGAATGCAATCCGGAATTCCGATCCCGTCATACGCATTTCCAACCAGACGCAGGCCTTCCAGCCGCGCCACACGCGCCGCGATTCGCCCAATCCGCTCCTGGTGTCCCACGGCATACTGGGCCATCGCCCGCCGCCAACGCGAAACCTGCGTTCGCTCCGGTTCCGCTTCGATTCCCAGAATCTCTCTCAATTCGCGCCGCACCGTCTTTACCAGCGCAGTATCCGTCTCCGTTAACAGAGCCTCATTCTTCATACCCCCCAGAAACGCCCTCAGCACAGCCTTCCCCGCTGGCGTCCGCCCCAGAAACTTCCTGTGCACAAACGTGCAGGCCAGCATCGCCCGCCCTTCGCTGGCCGGAACCAGAAACCCGAAACCATCCGGCAGCGGTCCCAGCTTCGCTTCGTCGTAAACCAGATTCACCGTAATCGAAGAAGAATACGGAATCCCCCCCAATTCCTCGCCCAACTCCGGGTCCACCGGTCCAAGCAGAACGCCCGCGGCCCACGCCGGCGATGCCATAATCACCGCATCGTACAGCTCCGCGTCCCCGCCGGCTGAAACCAGCCATCCGTCCCGCACCTTCTCCAGGCCGCTCACCGGCGTGCGCAGCCGCACCGAACCTTCTCCCAGACGTGCCTCCAGCGCCCCAGTCAACTGCCGCATCCCACCGCGCAGTGTTGTAAAAATGGCCCGGGCAGCCGTCCCCTTTTGCGCCGCTCCGGTTCCGTTCCCGGCACCATTCTGGGCCGCGGAGGCCTTCGCCCTGGCCCGCATCTTGCCATGAGCCGCCAGCATTCCCCGCGTCAGCGATCCGTATTCGCTCTCCATCTCCACCAGTCGGGGAAGCACCGCGCGCGCGCTCAGTTGCGCCGCGTCCCCGCCATAGATTCCGCTCAGCAGCGGATCGGCCAGCCGATCCACCGCTTCGGCTCCAAAATGACGCTCCACCAGCGCAGCTACCGCCTCGTCGCCACGGTCCGCGCGCCGCGGAGGGTGCAGCAACTCCAGCCCCATGCGCAGCTTGGTTCCAAGGCTGAAAAGCCGCGTCGTCGCCGTCGGTATCAGCTTTGTAGGAACCAGGAACATCAGGCCGTCCGGCAAAGCTACAAGCCGGTTTTTCACCACAATGAAGGTCTTCCGCGCAGCATCGTTCGACGGCACCAAATCCGCAGCAAGCCCAAGCTCCCTGCACAACTCCGTCGCCGCCGGCTTTTCGGTCAGGAAGGAGTCCGGGCCTCGCTCCAGTACCGTTCCATCTACGATCTCCGAGTCCAGCGAGCCGCCCACGCGGTCGCGCGCCTCAAACAGCGTGTATTCCACTGCTGCCCCGGCCGCCCGCGCTTTCTCCAACTCATAGGCAGCCGCCAGCCCCGCTATTCCCCCGCCAACGATCGCCGTCCGCATCCGATTCAACCTCGACCTCACCCCACCAGAATCAATCCGCAACCCATAAAGAACATGTGATTCAAATCACACGGATGCACTCAGCCTGTTCAGTGCTTCACTTAGAGGAATATCAATCTTGCTCCGGCAATCGGCTTCAGGAAGCAGCAAGGTCAACCGCCGATGTCCGGAGGTACCTCAAGGGCTAAAGCCCAGCATCCATTTTGGCGTCCCGCGGCACGACCAAAGTCGTGCCCTGTTACAGGACAACAGCGCTATGGTCGCCGAAGTTACTTGCCTGAGCAAAGTTGATTTTCATCTTCACTTGTTCCCTGTGCACCGATCACTGACCGCTGCTCTTTGTCCACTGATCGACCCAGTCGTTCACAGTCTTCCACCAGAGCTGGGAGTTTTGCGGCTTCAGGACCCAGTGGCCTTCGTCGGGGAAGTAGAGCATCTTGCTGGGCACTTTCAGCAATTGCAGCGTGTCGAAAAGCTGGAAGCCTTCGCTGACGTCGAGGCGGTAATCAAGCTGGCTATGGACGACGAGCGTTGGAGTCTTGAAGTTCTTCGCCGCCAGCGATGGCGACCATTTGCGGAACGGGTTCTCCGCGTCCGGCTTGCCGTAGTAGTCCCAGGGGTTGCCTTTGAACTCCCATTGGTTGAACCAGTCCTCTTCGGTGGAACCGAATGCCGACTCGGCGTTGAACATGCCGTCGTGGCTCACGATGCACTTGAAGCGGGTGGTGTGGCCCAGCACCCAATTGGCCATGTAGCCGCCGTAGCTTGCGCCCAGGGCGCACTCGCGCGTTTTGTCGATGAACGTGTAATGCTGCTCGGCGTAGTCGAGGCCGGCCATCAAATCGGTGAACGGCTTGCCGCCCCAGTCGCCGTTGACGCCATCGACAAATGCCTGCCCGTAGCCGGTTGAACCGCGAGGGTTGATCATCACGACGACGTAGCCGTTGGCGGCAAACAGCTCGGCGTTCCAGCGATAGCTCCAGGAGTCGCCCCACGCGCCCTGCGGACCGCCGTGGATGAGAAACTTTACCGGATACTTCTTCGCCGCATCGAACCCCGGAGGCTTGATGAGAAAGCCCTGGACTTTGGTTTTGTCGGCGGTGGTGAACCAGAACGATTCCAGCGGCGCGACGTCGAGCTGGTCGAGCAGGGAGTCGTTCAGGTGGGTCTCCTGCTCCTCCAGGAATTTACTGTGCTCCGATGGATGTTCCTCGGGAATATGAAGCAGTATGACTTCGCCCGGCGCCGCGACGGTCATTCTCGATGCGATGAGAGATCGGCCTTCGATTGCATGCAAATCGCTAAACTCTCCGCTGTCGGGAATTTGCCACTGGAAACCATCCAGGCCGGCAATAAATATGGGAGCCTCGCCTTTGTCGCCCGCAACGAAGTAGATTTGCTTCGAATCCGGGGTCCACGCAAACTCGTCCACCCAGTTATCGAACCTCGGCAAAAGCACTTTAATGGTCTTCGCGGCGCGGTCGTAGAGAACGAGTTGGAATTTGTCGCTCTCGTAGCCGGCGCGCGCCTGGGAGCGCCAAGCCAGGTACTTGCCGTCGGGCGAGTAGGCGGGCGAGAAGTCGCCCCCTGGAGATGTGCTGACCTTGACGGGCTTGGCTGCCGGGTCGGTCAGGTCGAGCATGAAGATGTCGGCGTTGGTGCTGATCGCAGGCTCCGGGTCCAGGTTCTCGGTGAACGCCAGTTCTTTCGAGTCGGGCGCGAACGCGAAGCCTCCGCCTCCCGAGAGCGAGAAGGGCGGAACGTCGTGAGGATCGTTGGGTGTGAGATCGCGGATTCCACCGCCGCTGACCGGCGCGAGAAAAAGATGGCTGCGTTTGTCGCCGGTTAAGTGGTTCCAGTGGCGATAGAGCAGGTGAGTAAAAATCTGCGCCTTCACCTTGCTTGCGGTCTGAGCGGTGTCGCGATCCGCGTTGCATTTCCACCCCACGGACGAAGACCTGTCCGTGGGGGCCCCGGCGTCGCCGGACGCGTCGGTTGCCGTGATTGCGGGGCAGTCGGGATAGACGCCGGAGGTAAATACGATGGACTTCGAATCTGGCGACCAGAGTGCGTTCTCAGCGCCGCCGGAGATGGATGTGAGGCGGTGGAGATTTGCGGGAACTCCGGTTTCCGAATCCCAGTCGGCTAGCCACACCTGCTGCGCGGCCGTTTCGCGCGAGGAGAGAAACAGGATATGTTTGCCGTCGGGAGAGAACTGAATGCCGTCGTCGCCGGGCTGAGCGCCCTCAAGCTTCTGGGGCTCGCCGCCGGGGATAGGCTGGACAAAAAGCTCCGGCGTTTTGGTGTTCTTCTCCAGATCCACAGAGGTGGCGGAGTAGGCCAGCCATTTGCCGTCGGGCGAAACGGCGGTTGCGCCCAGACGCTTCATCTTCATCATGTCTTCAAAGGTCATGGGACGCTTGGGCGGGGCGGGCTGGGCCGCGCAAGGTTGAGTGAATGCTGACGCGAGAATGAGGGCAAAGGCAAGGGTGGATCGATTCATGGGACTTCCTGTACGCGCCATGGAGGAGAGCGGTTGAGCGCGAAGGAAAAGTGTACACCGTGAGGACATGAGGCTGCGGTGAGCCGGGGCTTGGAGATTCTCTGCCTCGCCACAAAGGTCGAGACGCGACCATGCACGTTCTTAGCTCCAGTTGGGCACCGCATGGATATGAAACGGCGGGCTCGCCAAATAGCCCCAAAGACCGATGAAGCAACCGGAATATTCTGGCATTTGACTCGGATTCGTCCTAGTATCGAGGCGAAGGAGATTGCCCAATGAAAGTCGTGGCGATCATTGCCATAGTGGGATGCTTATCGGGCTTGGCTTACGCGGAAGGGCCAAAGCCTTGCGAAGAGCTAAAGTCTGAAATCGCGAAGAAATTGGACACCAACGGCGCCAGGGCTTATGCGCTGGAGATTGTGTCGAAGGACAAGGACGCGGAAGGTAAGGTGGTGGGCAGTTGCGAGGGCGGGACGAAGAAGATCGTGTACACCAAAACTGCAGTCCCGCCCAAGGCCCCCGCGGCTGGCAAGCACTGATCTCTTCGGGCTTCAGCAGCCCTCCGGCCGCATAAAGGCGCAGCGTGGGACTTTTTGCCTCACGCCCGTGGCAGGGGCTTGGAATGGCCGGGCCTACTTGTTCTCGTTGCCGGTGAGGCGGAAGGTGATGGTGCCCCAGAACAGGCGCGCGCGCATTTGCACGGGCAGGTGGCGATCGTCGTCGGTGTACCAGATCCAGATGTTGCCGCGATTCTTCACCACGCCCGCATCCGCGGTGGGCTGCACGCGAAGGGTTTTGAAGTGGCCCAGTGTGGTGGTGATCTCTTCGCGGCCCTCGACTTTCATAATCACCGGGACGGTGTGCATCGCGTCCACCACGGGAAGGACGAACGATTGGCCCAGCGCCATGGGCTGCGACGAGGCATAAAAGACGCCTGTAAGCAGATCGGTAAGGCAGCCTGCTATGGGCACCTCAAAATGCTTGGGCTGGCCGGTGACCAGGTTCTTCTCATCCAGGATGGATTTGCCCTGGGCGTAATCCAGCTTGAGCGTGGAGTTGATCTGCCGGCGGCCCTCGACGGTCTGCTTGTCGAACTCATAGGTGCAGCCCTTTTCGCGGTCGAAGGTGGACTGGAAGTGGTCATCGACATGGAAAAGCAGGTTGATGGCGCCAACCGTATCGGCGCTGGCGGTAATGCGGACTCGGTCGCCGTTTGTTTCAAAGTGCAGGACGGCGGTGCCGGCGGGAAAGACTCTCCAATCGACGGAGTAGGTGAGCGTCTGCTTGGGGGGAAGAATGAAGCCGGCGCGGGGAGGCGCGAGCGGAGCCACCTGCTGACCCGCAGCCGAGACGGCAAGAGCAAGGGCGAAAGTCGCTGCGATGATCCGCATCTTCAACGTCAGGCTGTTCTCCTCAATAGATGGACTGTATTGGCTTGGGAAGCGCTCGCCCAATGTTGCGGCGATTGCACCCAATGCATTTCCGCGGATTCGCCGCCCCAGGGCACAGATCGCCGAGGAGGATTCTTATCAAGGGAGAATCCATATAGCAATATTCCACCGTGCTGGCGCTAACCATGGAAAATCCGCAGCGCCGGGCGCAGCAAGAGAAGACTAAGGTAAAGCAGAGCGGCCCCAATACCTGAATTGTACTCGCGATGCTTGAGGTAGAGCGAGAAGGAGAAGCCGCCGGTGGGGATTTTGGCGCCTGGCTGGGGTGGTTGGGCGTTTGGGATCGGACCGTCGGCGGCGACTTGCTCTGCGGGGGTAAGACGCGGAATGAGGCGGGGGACGGACCTCGAATAGGCGTCGAATTGGGGAAATGTGGCGCACAGGAATCGTTCTTCCGAGGCGATGACCGGGACGTAAATCACCAGGAATCCGACAGCCAGCACCAGCGCCACCGGCCAACTGAGCAGCGCCAGGGCAAAGCCTCCGGCGATAAGCATCGAGCCCAGATACAAGGGGTTGCGGGTGTGCGCATAGGGGCCGGTCACGGTGAGCTCGCGATTCTTTTTCACGTATCCTGCGGCATAGGCGCGGAGCCAGAGGCCGGGAAGCACGAGCGCCAGGCTCCATGCCACGGCGGCCGGCTGAGGCGCGCGACGCCAAAGTTCGAATAGATAAAGCGCGGCGGCGAGAAAGCCCAGCGGAACGCGGATACGGCGAGCTATCCGCTGCCAGTGAGCGATCCAGTCGTGATGGCCGGGTTGAATGGGCTCAGTCAACTGGCGTCCTCCTGAGGAGCGGGGCCGGTGGGCTTTGAGGTTTCCCAGGTCTCAGAGGCGAGACCTGGGGCACCCGGCTGCGGCTCCGTGGCGAGCAGTTCATCGGCGGCTGCCAATACATCTTCAGGCTGGATGGTGAGCAAACCGGCTTCCGGCGCGGCATGGCGGGTGTGGTCGCGGCGGCTCTCGGGGCTGCGCAGCACCTTGAACCGCGTACCGTAGGGGCCGTTGCGGCTGGGGTCGGTGGGACCGTAGATGCCGACAACAGGCCGCGAGAGGGCGCAGGCAAGGTGCAGCGGGCCGGTATCCCCCGCAATAACCAGTGCAACCCGACGGGTGAGGGCGATAAGTTGGCCAAGCGAGTTGGGAAGTGAGGTAACCGCGCCGCCCGTCACGTCAAAAATAGCATCCGCGAGGTGCAATTCGGCGGGGCCCGCGTTCACCAGGACGCGCATTCCGCGATCGATCAATCCATTAGCGACGGCTGCGTATCGCTCCACCGGCCAGCGCTTTGCGCCCCAACCCGCGCCGGGATTGATGAGGACCGCAGGCTGGCTGTCACCCCACGGACCACCCAAAGGGTACCCGCCCGTCCCCGGGGACCCCGACTGGTTGCCACCGCTCGGCAGAACCTGATCGGCCCAGGCTTCGGCTTCGGGATCGACAGGCAGCAAGGGCTTTGCCGCACTCAGGCAATCCCCGGCCACGGCCGAGGCCAGTTCAACATCCTGCTCAATCACGTGCGCGCCGCAAGTGGCTACGCATTCCGTAAAAAGCCATCGCGCAATCCGTTCGCGCGGTTCCGCCTCGCCAATCAGCCGGCGGCAACCTGCCAGCCGCCCCACCACAGCCGATCGGATTGCACCTTGAAGATCGAGGACGGCATCGTATTCGCCCGCCCGAAGAGTCTTGCGCAAAGCCTTGATTTGACTGCGAGTCTTGAGGCTCAGCGGGTCGTGCCGCCAATCCTTTGTGGGTGCGAACAGGAGCCGGTCCACCAATGGCTTTGAGGTAACCCGGCCAATGCCGTCTTCGGCCGCGAAAAGCGCCTGCCAGCGGGGCTCTACCACCCAGTCGATAACCCATTGAGGATGGGCCAGCCGCAGCGCCGTCACCGCCGGCAGCGCGTGCAGGATGTCGCCCATGGCGCCCAGCCGAACCACGAGCAAGCGAAATTTTGTCTGCGTTTGCAAATTCTGATTTTCTCACAGGGGCGGCACACTTGAACCGCCGGCAGCGCGTTCGGATCGCCGCATCGCAATCGCAACAATACACTTGCCGGAGTGTGCGCCGAGTTGATTGCAAACCGCGTCAGCATTGAACGAAATCAAATTTGCATAAAGATATTTCAGATGGCGATACACCTGGTTTTATGCGACAAAAAGTCAGATATGATCTTGAAAACGATGCCGAGACTCCCCCCCGTGACTAGGCGAATTCGTAAGGTAATTCAATTTGTGGCGATGGTTGGCCTGGTGGCGGCCACGACCCTACAGGTTGGATTCGCGGCGTCCAGCCTGGATTTCACGGGCAAGTATGTACACAAGGGCCAGAAGGGCAACAGCGATATCGATCCGGAAGTGACCCTGGAAGTTGCCCAGAAAAATGGCGCCGTCGAAATCACAAGAGAAGAACTGGGCGCCAAAACGACAAACCGGTATGCGCTGGACAATTCGGAGGGAGACTGTTTAACTCCAGGCGACATCACAGGCAAATGTAAAGCAAGGCTCAAGGGCAAGTCGCTCATCGTGGAATCCGTTGTCTTGAGCGACGACCATACATCCGGAAATCCAGTCCATGTTCGCACGACACAGGATTGGCAACTATCGTCGGACGCAAAGACGCTGACGATCCGGCTGTATGTCGATATTCCGGACCGTCCTTCCAGCACCGGGGATTCCAAGGGACAATCTTCGGACGTGGAGAAATACACGCGAGAGTGAGTTCGCGAACCGGATCGCAGATTTCCTTCCAACTGCTCATATAGGGCGTAACGACTGCTTGACCGCCGGCGATCTGGAATGCGGAATCAGGGAGGCGGCGCGGCGCGCTCGACCAGCCACTCGATGGCCGTCCGCTCGCCTTCGATTTCGACGCGGAGATTGGCAGTTATGAGGATGAGCGAATCTGGAAAATCCGATGCGAGCGCGCCGAGGCGGACTTGGTCTTTTTCCGTTGTAATCAATGCGGCGGCGGCGGACTGGTGCGCTGCGGTCTTAATACGATCAAAGTCCGTGGTGGTGTAGGGGTGGTGGTCGGGGAAGGCGATTCGCGCGGCGATTTGCGCGCCGGCGGCTTCGAGGCCGGCAAAAAATTGCTCCGGGCGGGCGATGCCGCAGAAGGCGAGGACGGGGCCATCGACGTCCGGGATCTCCATTTTGCGCGTCAGACGCCAGATTGGGCCGTGCCAACCCCAGGCTCTCAGCTCCGTTTCGAAAGCCGGATCGTCCTTTGGAATCGCAATGACGTCTGCGCGGTATGCCGCACGGAGCGCCTCGCGCAGGTTGCCGGCCGGGAGCAGGCGGTCGTCCCAGTCCTGGCGGTTGAGGAGCAGAATGTCGACGTCGCGATGAAGTTGGCGATGCTGAAAGCCGTCGTCGAGAAGGTGGATGGCTGGTTTTTCCGGATCGGCGATTGCCGCCTCGGCCAGCAGGCCCGCTTCGTAACGCTGACGAGCCACATAGACCGGCACTCCCGTGTTGCGTGCGATAAGGAGCGGCTCGTCGCCAAACTCCTCCGCGGTACCGTTCGGATCAACCAGGGCCGGTTGCCGGTTATTGCGGCCGTAGCCTCGCGAGAGCACGTCAACATTTAGGCCGCGCTGGGTGAGAGCACTGGCGAGCACGACGGTCAGCGGCGTTTTGCCCGCGCCGCCTGTGGAGAGATTGCCTATGCTAATGACTGGGAAGCGCAGACGCCGAATCGGCTCCCAGCCGTTCGCGATCCGCAGATTGCGGAGGGCCAGTCCGGCTGCATACAACGGAGTGAAGGGAGCCAGCCAGGGCCGTTTCATTGGGCCCGGCCCCTCTCGGTGAGCAACTCCTGGATTGCTTTTACGCACCGTTCTGTGGCTCCGGCCTGCTGGTCGAAGACCTTTCTTGCCCGCTCGCCCATCGCGGAAGCGGCGGAGGTGTCGCGCAACAATTCAATCAGCGCGGCGGCCAACTCTTCTTTGCCTGCGATATGAATGGCGCTGCGGTTGAGCAGATCGATGGTAATGGCGCGAAAATTTGCGTAGTTTGGACCCATTACGATGGGTACGCCAAACTGCGCCGGCTCAAGCGGATTGTGGCCGCCGGCCAATACGAGGCTGCCGCCAACGAAGGCTATAGCGGCCAGCGAATAAACCGAAGCCAGCTCGCCGATGGTGTCGAGCAGGACGATTTCGCCGGGAGCGAGCGGACTTGGCGGCGTGGACCGCCATTTGGAGCGCCTGGTCCACGGCAGCCCGCTTTTTTCCAGCAGTGCAACCACAGCGCCAAACCGTTCTGGATGGCGGGGAGCGAGCACCATGGCCAGTTGCGGATGAGCTTCCAGGATGCTGGGCCAAGCGTCGAGGAGCGATTCCTCCTCGTCTTCGAGCGTGCTGCCTGCCACTACAAGTCTCAAATCGCCGGCCAGGGTTCTCAATTGGCGGGTGGCTTCCGTCTCAGCAGCCGCGTGCACATCGAACTTCAGGTTTCCGGACACTGTGACGCTCTGAGGCAAGCAGCCGATGGCTTTGAGACGTTCCGCGTCGGTCTCGCTTTGCGCCAACACGCGTGAAATCTGTTTGAGAAGAGGCCCGAAAAAGCCCCGCGCAAGCCGATAGCGCGGCCAGGAACGGTCGGAGATGCGGGCATTCACCACGGCCACGGGGATTCCGAGACGGAAGCATCCGTTGAGGAGATTGGGCCAGAATTCGGTCTCCGCCAGAATGAGCAGGCGCGGCTTGAGAGTGGTCAGGTATGCGAGCACGGCCCAGGGCAGGTCGAGTGGGCAATAAAAGACTCTCGCCGGCCCGAACCGCTCCCTGGCTAGCTGCTGCCCGGTGCGGGTGGTGGTGGAGATGGCGATGAAATAAGCAGGAAGCGCAGCTTCAAGCGTTTTCACCAACCGGCTCACGGCCAGCACTTCGCCCACCGAGACGGCGTGAATCCAGACCAGCGGCCGCTCGCGGCTGGTGTTGCCGGAGCTTCGGCCTCCAAGCAAAGGTACTCGACCGAGCCGGTCGCGCAGCCCTTCGCGGTATTTTTGCGTGGTGGCCATGCGGAAGAGCCACCACGGCGCACTCAGGACGAGGGCCGCCATCAACGCCAGGTTGTAGAAAAAAAGAATCATGCTTAACGGATTTCCTGATCGCCCGGTCTAACCCTCAAATGATACAGTCGTCCACGATGAGGTTTTCATGGGGATATACGCTGCTCGTGTTCTGGCTGGCTTTGCCGGCCGTAGCCAGCGACCATACCCAGCCTGCAGTGCAGCCGGCTACATCGTTTGCCGCGGTTGAAGTACACGACAACGAAAAGGTGGCCATAGCCGCCGAACCCTACGATACGCGCGAAAAGGCGTCCCTCTTTCGCGTCGACTATCTGAAGCACGGAGTGATGCCGGTGCGCCTGATCGTGACCAACACCGGTGATCGGCCGCTTTCTTTGCGCGACGCACGCATTCTTTTCCTTACAGCCGCAGGCGAGAAGATTGAGGCTGCCGAACCGGAAGACGTGGAGCGGTTGATGAGCCAGAAGGAGCGCCAGGGCGCCAAAATCCCCATGCCTGGCCCGATCCCTTCCATCAAAATGGCTCCCAAGGCCAGCGATAAAGAAGTCGAGCAGGACTTCGACACATTCGAGTACCAGGCGCTGGTGGTTGAGCCGCACACCACGCGCGCCGGCTTTCTGTTTTATGACGTTTCACAGCTGAACCACCCGCTGATGGGCGCCAAGTTTCTGGTGCGCAAGCTGCGCGATGCGGATGGCAATGAGCTGTTCGCGTTCGAGATTCCCTTCGACAAGTACCTCAAATCGAAGTCCAGCCTGATGAACTGAACCCGGCATTTCACGAAGGTCCTAGCCCGCGCGCGCTGGCGGGGTGGTACGATTTCGGCATCCTGCGTTGAGGCAGTGGACGCCGGGATTGAGGGGATCGATGGCCCAAAGAATAGATTATGGGATAGACGCGCCGAACGTGATCCGGAACCTTTTGATCGCGTGCGTGGTTTGCCTGATCCTGGCCCTTGCGGTCCGGAGCGTGACCATCGGGTCTGTGACGCTGGCGTTTTATCCGGGATTGCTGTACTCGGCCGTATTTTTCGCACTACCGGCTGTACTGATGCTGGTCTATTCCAGGGCGGGTAAGTTCCGGCATCGCGACAGCATATTGAGCAAAGTGGATTGGACCGGTGCGGAAACTGTGCTGGATGTTGGCACGGGGCGCGGATTGTTGCTGATCGGCGCTGCCAAACGGCTCACAACGGGCCATGCCACAGGCATCGATATTTGGAATGCCGAAGACCTTTCAGGCAACGGGCCGGAAGGACTGCTGAAAAACATCGCGAGTGAAGCGCTGGGTGACCGGACTACCGTAAAGAGCGAAGATGCTCGCCAGATGAGCTTCCCGGATGGGTCGTTCGACGTGGTGCTGTCGAATGTTTGCCTGCACAACATCTACGAGCAAGCAGGCCGCGTCAAGGCTTGCAAGGAGATTGCCCGCGTTATGAAACCAGGCGGCGTGGCCGTGATCTCAGACTACAAGCTGATGCGCGAGTACGAAGCGCAGTGGATCGCCTGCGGCCTGGTGGTGGAAATGTGCCCGCTGGATTGGAGCGGGTGTTTCCCTCCGCTGCGGATATTGGTGGCAAGGAAGGCAAAGTGAGTGCGGACGGCAATTGACTACTCGTAGTAAGTAGCCGTGGTGGTATCCGTCTCCCAGATGGTGCAGTCCTTGACGCGGACGCGCCCGCCGGTCATCACGGCGAGCTGCTCGCGGGTTTCGTCATAAAAGTATTTTGCAATGTTCTCCGCCGACGGGTTTAGCACCGTGAACGGCTCCAGGTCATTCAGCATCTGGTGGTCGATGCGGTCGATTACGGGCCTCAGCACCTGTTTGAGAAGCTTGAAGTCGAGCAGCAGGCCGGCCTCGTCCAGCGCGGTCCCGGCAAGCGTTACGCGCACCTTGTAGTTGTGCCCGTGCGGGTTTTCGCACTTGCCCTTGTAGTTGCGAAGATAGTGACCGGAGGAGAAACCGGCTTCCACGGTAACTTCATACATCGGCGTCTTCTCTTGTCCAGCGGGAAGAGTCCCAGACTTGATTCTAGCCGCCGTAGCCAGGCTTTACTACTTGAAGCTGCCCCGGCGCATTGCCGGGCCACGCGGAAAGAGATTTACCCGCGGTCGCCGCGACGCCTGCGCCTTGCGGCGACCCGCGCTTCTTCGCTGCGCTTATCCACTTGTTCGAAGAGGTGTGTCATAACGCCCAGGAGCGCAAAAACGAGCCCCACGAGAAGAAGGAACATTGCGACTGTTCGCCACAGCGATCCATTGGCCGGCAGACCGGGCTGGAAGCTCGAGGGGACCAGCGACATGGCCCCCGAGAGCAGCGCAAGAAGCGCAAGCGTGGCGGCCAGAATGTAGAAGTTGCGGGACATATGTGGTGAGCCGAAAGACCGCTTAACCTTCTGCGATTTTAATGTTTCGGGCCGAACGGCCGGTAGCCTTCAAGCAATATCCGATGGCCTAAATCGCCTTCTGGCGCCGTGGCGAATGTGAAGCACCTCTACCCGCTTTTGCCTTTCCAAAGTACGGAAGATCACACGAAAGATGTGTGGCTTGTTTCCGTAAAGCAGGTGTCTAAGTTGGTTGTTCTCAAGCGTGACCGGACAACGGTTTGGCATTTGTTCCAGGCTGAGAACCGCCTCCTTGAGTCCCTTGTACCATTTCAGCGCCGCATCGGAACCCTCGGCGTTGATCTCCTTGTACAGACTGACGAAGTCACGCTCGGCGCGGGCCGCGATTTTAACCAGGTATGCCATGGGAGTTCTCAAATTCGTCGAAGAAGTCCCTCGCAGGCCGAATCTTTCCCATCCGGACATCCTCCAGGCCCTGCCGAATGCCTTCTTCCGCGTCGGAGCTTGCGGCAATATCGAGCAGACGCTGATACGCTTCGGCGTCCTGCACGACGGCTGCGGCCTTGCCGCGCACCGTCAGAACAAGAGGTCGCTTACTCTTCTTGAGTTGCTTCATCAGGTCGCCCGAACAGCGCCGGAACGTCGTGAGAGATTGAATGTCCGTGGTGATGTTCAGCATCTGGACCTCTGAAGAAAAACATCTTTTTAGGTACCTTCAGGATACAGCATCTCGCTGTGGCTGAAAACTGCTGCTCATTCGGAATACTTGGAAGTTGAGGAGATGCATGAGGTGCGCGAGAAGTCCGCTGAACCTGCCGCAATTTTACCGGCTAGAAGCGGATTCAGCCGGCAAGGTCAGCGCTATCCATCAACACCACTCCAGACTTTTCAAACTCGGCCTCGATTCGGGCCACCGAGCCGTCGAGGTCGATGGCGCGGCATGCATCGCGCAGAATAACAGCTTCGAAACCAAGACGCTGAGCGTCAAGAGCGGAGAAGCCCACGCAATAGTCATAGGCAAGTCCAGCAAGAAAGATGCGGGTAATGCACTGGTCGCGCAGATAATCGCCGAGGCCCGTCGAAGTAACCCGATCGTTCTCAAAGAAAGCGGAGTAGGAATCGATTTGCGGGCTGAAGCCTTTGCGCAGAATAATCTGAGCCTGCGGCAAATGGAGCGCCGAGTGAAACTCCGCGCCCTTGCTGCCTTGAACACAGTGGTCGGGCCACAGCGTCTGCATTCCGTAGCTCAGTTCGATTTGCTCGAAGGGCCGCCTGCCCGGGTGAGCGCTGGCAAAGGAGGAGTGTCCCACAGGGTGCCAATCCTGGGTAAGAACAATGTGGTCGAATGCCGGGGCAACACGATGGATGACATCGATTACCGCATCGCCATCGGCAACGGCAAGCGCGCCGCCGGGGCAGAAGTCGTTCTGTACGTCAACGACTACCAGGACATCTTGCGCGGTCGTCTGCATGGGTCTCCTGCGAATAGTCAAAATGGGGAACGCACTTTCTATGCTGCGTCAACCATTTCCAACCGCAAACGCTTCCCAACGGCTCGGGCCGCTTTGGCGATGGTTTGAAGGTGAACGGCGCTGTTTTCCGGATCGAGCAGGCGGTCCAGTTGCGAGCGGCTGGTCCCGAGACGCTCAGCCATCAACTTTTTACTGATTTTCCCCGTCCTCATCGCTTCTGACAATTGCCAGGCGATCACCCTCTTGATTGCTACGGACTCGACCTCGTCCAGGATGCCTTCTTCTTCAAGGAAGCTATCGAAACTGGAGCCACTATGGTCGAATGCCTGCTTCTTCAGAGGTCTCAACGCAATCCCTTCTCATGCTTCCGCATATTCCTTCGCGCGACCGCCAAATCAGGTTGCGGAGTTGTCCGTGTCCTCTTGAGAATCCCGTGCAGCAAAACGATCCTCTGTCTTGTATCCACATAGAAAAAGACCCGCGCAATGCGGTTCCCTGGTAAGTCTGTTCGAACTTCATATAGACCGTCGCCTAGCGGCCGGCAAGTCGGCATCCCCATTTGGCCAGCCAAATTCGACCGACTTGATATCTTCGCCAATAAGTCTGCGGTCCTCCCGAGCCATCTCCTTCAACCATGAACGAACCGGCTCGCTTCCCGCTTATGTTTGGAAAAAGATGGCGGGTATGCGCTTTATCAGGGGACTCGCACCCAGAGTACCACGCAAGGTACCTTTCGACAACCCGGCAGTTTGAGGATTCTTCGGACTATTCTTCACGAGGTTGTCCTATTTGATTCGCACGGGCGACGAAGCGCCGTTCAAAAAGGCTGGGTCCATGGCGGCAATGTCCGCGCGGAGGCTCACCGTATCCGCGGTTGGAAACCCGGCTGGGACCTTCTGCGTAACCTTCCCCGTGGCGGCCCACTCCGTGCCGCGCTGAAAAATGGTGATGAATCCCACACAGCTCAGCGCGGCCACGTCATGTCCCAGCGTGGTGTGGAAGACTCGCCCCTTTCCAAACTTGAGCACCATGACCATGGGTTCGTCGTGGTCCGTTCCTTTGTTCTTCGGGTCGGAATGCGCGGTCGCAAGAACTGTCATATTTGTGCCGGGGCCGCGAAGGGTGCCGTAAAGCTCATCGGCCGCATGCATCCATACGGCTGGCAATCCCTTCATAATCGGATGCTCTGGCTGCCGGGTTACAACTTGAAACGGCAAGCGCGCCCCATGCGCTCCGGCTGGCCCTGGAGAGGGGTCGGAGACCAGTTTGCCATCTTTGAAATACCACATCGGTCCAGCCTGCTCGTTTCGTCCTCTCCAGCCGCCGACTCCGATCATTGAGTTATAGGCCGGCCAGTTGGGGAAAGCGTTGTCGGCAGCGTGAACCACCACCAACCCGCCGCCGTTGCCCACGAATTGCTCGAACTGCTGGCGCAGGTTTTCCGGCCAATCGGGAGCATCGTAATTCAAGACAATGACCTGGTACCGGCTCAAGTCCGGCATAAAGTTCGTAAAGTTCCCATTGGATTGCAGGGCAGTTACAACGGTCACTTCGAAAAGTCCGGTTTCGTCCAGTTCGGCCTTCAGCACAGGGGTAGTCAACCGCCAGTTATGGTAAGGTCCGCCGCTCGCGCCATCGAGCAGCAGCACTTTGATTGGATGTGGTGCAATGCCGAGTTGCTGAGCGCCGGCGAAATTGGAGAAGCAAAACAAATCAGCTAGAAGTATCGCGAAAAAAGCGCGCCTCATGGTTCCATCCTCGCCGGTTCACCGCGTTCCTGTCCGAATAGGAAGGATACACCAGGCGCAGGTGACGCCTGGTGACGCCGGAAGCGGCGCATGTGTCCCGATGCCTGGCGAGGGATTTCTCAAGGAACCCTAAAGCCGGCCGTGTTGCTGCCGATAACCAAGGTGCGGAACTGTCGAATACGGGATCCTTGATCGGGAGGGCCTTCGCCGCGGATCGTGTCCTGCTTCAGATGCGGGAGCGATACGCGCTATCGGCAAGCATCGGTTCTTTTATGGCGACCACTGTCCAAATTCGAGGTGAGTTGAGTGCCGGCACATTATCCGTAGCGCTAGTCAGTCCACACACGCAGCACCGGGCTGCGGCAGCAAAGGCGCTTGCCCTCCATGCGAACTGCAGGATCCAGGAGTTCCCCTCGTATCCGCCCAGCCCCGATCAAGTTTCATGCATGCTCAAGGGGAAATTCGATGCGGTTCTTGTCGATCTCGACAGCGATCCAGAATATGCCCTCGATGTGGTGGAGACGATAGCTCAAAATGGCTCAACGATTGTGATGGTCTTCTCGGAGAAGGCCGACCCGCTCATGATGATGCGCTGCATGCGCGCCGGCGCGCGCGAGTTTCTCACACTGCCCTTCAATCACCAAACCGTCGCCGACGCACTGGTTTGGGCATCCGCGAGGCATTCGACAATCCCGGTCCCACGGAAAGCAAACGGAAGATTATTCGCATTCCTTGGCGCCAAGGGCGGCTCCGGCGTCACTATGCTGGCGTGTAACTTTGCGGTTTCATTGGCGCGGGAGTCGGGGCAAAAGACACTGTTGATCGATCTCAATCTCCCGCTTGGCGATGCGGCGCTTAACCTCGGAATCGTGCCCGAATTCACAACGCTCGATGCATTCCAGAACATCGGCCGCCTTGATCCGGTCTTTCTCTCTACGTTGTTGTCCCAATGTGAGTCCGGGCTATTTGTGCTGGCTGCGCCAGATCGATTCACTCCATCGCAAGCCTCTTATAGCAGCATTGACAGGCTTCTCGAGGTTGCCCTGCAAGCGTTCGACTACGTGGTGGTGGATGCGGGCAGAAAACTGAATTTATGGCGGGCGAAACATTTTGACCAATCCGCCACCTACTACCTTGTTACCCAGGTGGGCATCGCCGAGCTTCGCAATGCAAACCGCCTCATAACGCAAATCTCAGCTCAGGGCGGCCCGAATCTCGAAGTGGTTATCAACCGGTACGACCCTGACTTCCCTGAACTCGCGGACCAGGAGGTTACCAGGGCTCTGACCATGCCAGCCAGGTGGAGAATCCCCAACAATTATGCCGCGGTGCTGCGGATGCAAAACACCGCCAAGCCTCTGGCGCTGGAAGACTCATCCATTTCGCGCGCGATTTGCCGGATGTCCCGGTCAGCGTGCAGCAAACCCGATACATCGGAGAAGAAAAAGTGGTTCCGCTTTCTCCCCTGAATTCTCACTCGGCGGACGGTGGCTGGCAACCATGGGGCCGGAATTGGAAAACGCGGAGGCGGGTTGCCGCTGCCCGGTTAATCCTGGCAGTCTGCCGCGCAAGGCGATAACCCGCTGCGGGGCATCCTCGGCGAACCGGCGGAATTTGCACCGTGCCTGCCTCTATCGGCGCGGCCTGGATGCTTGTGGCGGCGTGTAACTTTCAGAGTCCAGCGGCCGACTTGTTTTCGGCGGTAGAGGGACCGTTTCTGTGATCGCTAACTCCTTTTCCATCTTTCAAAAAAAGATTGCCTGGCCGGATTTTAAGGTCTGACCAATAGATTTGCAATTGAAGCTTCCCTAAAGCTCGCAATTATGGGCGTATATATCCAATTCCAAGAGAATCATTCAAGAGGAATCGGCCACGGTGAAGTATTGCTTGACAGTCGTGGTCCGACCACTGTATAGGCTAGTGAAGCATTTTCTAACGGGAATTTCGATACGAAAAAAACAGATATCGAAACCCAGCTGAAGAACCCCGGGGCCGAGTTGTGGTCAAACCACCTTCGAAATCAACGAATTGAAAACTCAAAGACCATTTTTGGAGGCAGCTATGGAATACAAACGCTTCAAGCAATTGGCGATGGACAGCCGCTGGGCAGCAATTTTCTGGTGCCTTGCATTGCTTCTTTTTTCCGCAAGAGGGAGCGCCCAAATTGCGGGGACCGGCAACATTCAGGGCACTGTGTCGGATGCATCCGGCGCTGTAATTCCGAATGCGACCATCACTGCCACCGATGTGTCAACGCAGGTCAAGCACGTAACAACAAGCGACAAAGCCGGTGTCTATGTCTTTCCCGGCCTCCCTATCGGAACCTATACCCTTAGTGTCTCGGCCCCGACCTTCGAGGCCTATGAGCAAACGGGCATTGTTCTCGAAGTTGGCAGCAGCATAGCCGTAAATACCGCGCTTGCCGTGGGGAAGGCGGACGTCAAGATCGAGGTCCATGCGGAAGGCCTTGCGCTGCAGACGGAGGACGCGTCATTCAAGCAAACGATCGACGAGCAGGACATCACCGAGATGCCGCTCAACGGCCGTCAGATGACCGGCCTGCTTACTCTATCGGGCGGGTCCAATTCAGCCCCCGGCGCCGATTTCACAGGAAGCAAGTATTCCTACCAGACCATCTCCATCTCGGTTGCCGGGGGCAATGGAAACACGACGCTTTGGCGGCTCGATGGCGGCGACAACCAGGACTACATGGGCAACGGCAATCTGCCTTTCCCATTTCCCGACGCAGTCAGCCAGTTCAGCGTGGAATCCACGGTGCTGGGCGCGCAGGATGGGGAGCATACCGGCGGCATGGTAAACGTTGTCACCCGATCCGGGACCAACACCTACCACGGAACTGCCTTTGAGTTCATCCGTAATAACTTCATCGACGCCACCAATTTCTTCTCCACCTCGAAGGACACGCTGCACCAGAATCAGTACGGCGGCACTTTCGGCGGAAAGATCATTCGCGACAAGTTTTTTGCCTTCGCTGGATACCAGCACCTCCATGCCGATCAGGCTCAAGCCAGCACCAAAGCCACCGTTCCCACCGCAGCCAACCTTGCGGGCGATTTCTCCGTCACCGACGGCGCGGGTTGCGAAGCGTCGAAGAAATTCGTTCAACTGGTCGATCCGCTCACAGGTGCAACTATTCCGGGCGACAAGTATGCGACCACTCCCACATGGAACGCGCAAGCGCTTTCTCTGCAAAAATATCTGCCTGCGATCAACCCCAGCTACGACACCGGGAATTGCGGGTTTGTCTCCTATTCCATCCCGTCGCAGACGGCCGATAACGAGTTTGTGACCAGGGTTGACTACACCATCAACCCCAAGAACAACCTCTACGGCCGGTACTTCATTGACGGATATCAGGCGCCAGCCTTCTTTTCTCCAACCAACATCCTGATTACCACACAATCCGGAAACATTGAGCGGACGCAGTCGTTCACGCTGGGCGAGGCATACACCGTCACGCCCAACCTGGTGAACTCCGCGCACGCCACGGTATTGCGTCGCGTGGACAACCGCGGATATGCCCCCGCCGATATCAATGCCGCAACGCTGGGCGTCAGCATGTATCAGGCGGTGCCCAACGGCCTGCAGATCAGTCAAGGCAAGTTCACCATTGGCGGCGGAACAAACTCAGTTTCTCACTTCAACGACAACACGCTAGCTCTGGACGACGACGCCACCTGGGTGCGCGGAAAGCACCAACTTGTTTTCGGTGGGGAGTGGGTGCAGAACGAGCTCAATATCGGCAATGCGTACGAATCCAACGGCGTCTTTACTTTCAATGGCGAATACAGCGGCAGCGGCCCCAAGGGTGGGTCCGTGATTGGCGACCAGAACCTGGATTTCCTCGAGGGAACGCTGAGCGCCTTCCAGCAGAGCAAACAGCAGCAGAACGCGCTGCGCGGGCCGCTTCCAAGCCTCTATGGCCAGGATACCTTCCACGCGTCTTCGCGGTTGACCCTGGTGGCAGGCCTGCGCTGGGGACCGAATTTCATGCCCACGGACTACTTCAACCGAGGTTCCGTATTTAACATGAACGACTTCTTGTCCAACACTTCGAGTACGGTCTATCCGAACGCTCCGGCGGGCGTTCTGTTCTACAAGGACTCCGGCGTCCCACAGGGATTCACGAAGAATTCGCCATGGCAGTTCTCTCCCAACATCGGCGCATCCTACGATCCATTTGGCAATGGCAAAACAGTGATACGGGCGGGCGCCGAACTGGCATATGACAAACCCAACTTCTTTACCGGTCAGCGCACCCAGCAGAATCCGCCCTTTGCCACCGCCATCTCCGAAACCCAGACATCCTCAACCGGCCCTGTCAGCTTCAGCGCGCCGTGGTCCGTCGGCTCCATTACGACGAATCCATTTCCACAGCCCGCCGTTCCCACTCCGTCGCAGGCGCAATTCTTCGCGCAGTCGCAGTACATTGTGATGCCCGACCAATTTCGCCCTTCCTATACCATTCAGTGGACGCTCAGCGTTCAACATCAGTTTGGTCGCGGGTGGCAAGCTCAGATGGACTACATCGGGAACAGAACCCTCCATGACCCCATGGGCACGCCACTGAGTCCAGCCGTATACATTCCCGGAGTTTGGGGCGCGGGGGGTACCGGCTGCACTGGCATAGTTACCACCGGCCCAGCCGCTGTAAAGCCGGGCGCGGCAGGAACAAATTGCTCTACAACTGGAAACCAGAACTCGCGTCTTGCTCTCACTATCGCAAATCCGGCACAGGGCAATCAGATCTCGGGCGGCGGCGCGGGCTCGAATGTTGTCAACGACACCGGCATTGCCAACTACAACGGCATGGTCGCCACCATCCAGCATCGCCTTTCGTCCACCTTCAGCCTGCTGGCAAATTGGACCTGGTCCAAGTGCCTGGACATTGCCGACGGCCAGGGAGACATTGCTGCCACGCTCACTCAGAATCCCAACAACCCGAAAGGGGACTACGGACCCTGCGGCTTCGATTACCGGCACATCGAAAACGTCGTGGTCGTCGCCAAGAGCAACTTCAGCCACCTAAACCGTATCGAGAAGTTGGCCGCGAACGACTGGGAAATCGCGCCGTTGATGCACATAACCAGTGGCACCGCCATCAACGTGACTTCGGGTCAGGACAACTCCCTTACCGATATCGGCAACGATCGGCCTAACCTGATACCCGGAGTCAACCCTTATGCCGAAGCCAAATTCAGCAGTGCCACGGGCGAGGCGAACCGCGAGTATTTCAACCCGGCTGCATTTGCCCAAATCACTACTCCTTGCAACACCGGTACCAATGGGGCCTATGTGGCCAATGGGTGTGCAGCTTTGGGAGGGTATGGGAATGTAAGCAAGAACCAATTCCGGACTCCACCCTTCTTGCAATTCGATTCACAGATCTCCCGCATATTTCCGATCCACGAACGGCTCGCAATGGATCTTCGCCTGGAGGCATTCAACGTGTTGAACCACCCGGACTTCACCTTGAGTACACCGGTAGTCTTAACGTCGTCCACTTTTGGCCAGGTTTCATCGACCTCCGGAAGTGGCGCCAGAGTCTTCCAGGGAAGCATGAAGTTCACCTTCTAGAGATGCGTCCATCCTGAACAGACGAACGCTCAGCCTGGCGCCCCGTTTCGACTGTTGAAACGGGGCGCCTTTTTTCCCAAAATATCTCGAAGAACGATCGGAAAGAATTGTCGAAGAGGCTTCAATTGCGCGTCTCGCTCCGGTGTGAATCCGTCATAGGTATCATGCAAGGGCATTGAAACATCTCAGCGGAAATCTGAAATTTTCAACCAGCAGAGCTTGGGCGAAAGACCAACCGGACGAGGAGAAACATGGATCTCAAAGATAACAACCGCAGGGCGTTTTTGAAGACGGGCGGCGTGGCCCTTGCCGCAACAGCTGTCTCGTGGAACGCATCCAGCTATGCGGCAATTGTCGGCTCGAACGACCGCGTGCGAGTGGGCGTTGTTGGTTGCGGCGATCGAATGAAAGGCGCATTGATTCCCGCTTTCTTGCAGAACGCCAAGGATATGAACTTCCAGTTTGTCGCGGTCTCCGATATCTGGAACCGACGCCGCGAAGAGGGCGCCGCCTATATACAGAAGCTCAGTGGAGATCCCGTCGATCCGGTCCGCAACAACGACGAGCTTTATGCTCGCAAGGACATCGATGCGGTGTTGATTGCCACCGCCGATTTTCAGCACGCCCTTCATGGCGTGGAAGCGGTAAACGCCGGCCGCGATGCCTACGTCGAGAAGCCGACGGCACACACCATGGACGACGCCCGCAAGTTTAGGGCCGCGGTCCACAAGACCGGCAAGATTGTGCAGGTGGGAACTCAGCGGCGGTCGACACCCAGCTACATTAAGGCCGCCGAATACATCAAGTCCGGCGCGTTTGGCGACATTGTGATGGTGGAGATGACGTGGAATGTGAATCAGCCAGGCCGCTGGCGTCGCCCCAAGGAAGTGCCGCTGCTGAAGGAAGAGGACACCGATTGGAAGCGCTATCTGCTCAACCGCCCCATGGCTCCCTTCGACGCGCGCAAGTATCTTGAGTTCCGGCTTTTCTGGCCTTACTCATCCGGCATTCCCGACCAGTGGCTTGTCCACCAGATCGACACAGTCCATTGGTTCACCGGGCTGCCGCATCCTCGCAGCGTGGTCGCCAATGGAGGCATTTATCTGTGGAAGGACGGACGCCAGAACTGGGATACGATGACCGCGGTGTTCGATTACGGCCCGCTCGACGATCTGAGCAAAGGTTTCCAGGTACAGTATTCGTCGCGATTTACTAACTCGGCGGGCGGAGTTAAGGAACTTTATTACTCGAATGGCGGCATGATCGATATGGACAAACAGACCGTAACTTCCACGGGCGGACTGAGCGCGCGCTCCGCCGCGGAAATGGACATGAAGCCAAACCTGTTGAACAGCTTTTCGCTCACCGAGAACGCAACACCAACTTCTACCGCAGCCGACACTGGAGCCGATCCGCAGACGTCCGCAAATATGCGCAACTGGATGGAGTGTGTCCGCTCGCGCAAGACTCCCAATGCTTCCATTGAAGCCGGCTACAGCCATTCAATCGCGCTGTGCATGAACGTGGCCGCCATCCAAACCGGCCAGAAAGTAACCTTCGACGACAAGACTCAGCAGGTTATGGCGGGAGGCAAGATCTATGCGTAGCCAGGTCGCGCTGTCCGCGGTCATCGCGCTTGCGGCCAGCGCATTCGCCGCCTCGCCCGGCAAAGGCGTGCAGGTGGTTCCCGACGAAATGAACCGCCGCGTCGATATCACAATCGACGGCAAGCCTTTCACGTCTTATGTCTGGCCCACATCGCTCAAAAAGCCGGTTCTCTATCCGCTGATCGACGATGAAGGCGTCACCGTGACTCGCGGCTTTCCGCTTGCGCCACTTTCCGGCGAGCGCGTCGACCATCCTCATCATGCCGGACTGTGGTTCAATTACGGCAACGTAAACGGTTTCGATTTCTGGAATAACTCCGATGCTATCAAGCCCGAAAACCGCTCCAAGATGGGAACCATTCTTCAAACTGGAATCGTATCCGCGAAGAGTGGTCCCGACCGCGGGGAGTTAGTGGTAGAGTCCGTCTGGGTTACAGGGGAAAACAAGCAGATACTTAACCAGACCACGCGCTATATCTTCGAGCGGAGAAATCATGCGCGAGTTATCGATCAGGTTATGACTCTGAAGGCTCTGGATCGTGCCGTCTTCAACGACGATAAAGAAGGCGTGTTCGGGATCCGCGTGGCTCGCTGGCTCGAATCGCCTGAGGAAAAGGGGGGCGTGTTTATGGACGCCAACGGGAATCCAACGCAGGTGGCCGCCGCTCCAGCAGGCTCCGCTAACCCCGCCACGGGCGTGTATCTCACCAGCGAGGGAATCCAGGGCCCGGCTGTCTGGGGGACTCGCGGCCGCTGGTGCGTGCTCACGGGGCATACTGGCGACCACACCGCCAGCATCGCAATCATCGACCACCCAGCCAACCCCGGCTATCCAACTTACTGGCACGCGCGAGGGTATGGCCTGTTTGCCGCAAACCCTCTTGGCCGCAGTATTTTCGATGCGAAACAGCCCGTCTTCAACTTCACGCTGGAAAAAGGCCAGACCGTGACTTTCCGATATCGAGTTATCTTGTCCTCCACCAGCGTCGCTTCGCCCGCGGAAATAAATCGAGAGGCGGATGAGTTCGCCACTGAGTATCCCTCAGCAGAGCCAGCGCTCGCATCCGCCAACCCTGTCGGCCACGCAGACTTCTTCAACAAGTGGCCCACGGGTATGTCGCCGCAAGAGGTGGGGAAGCGCGTCGCCGAGCACTTTGTAACGAGTCCCCATCAGTATACGGCCACGATTCATTACTCTGAAGTCGCGGCTTGGTATGGCGCGCTGACCTTTGCCCAGTTGAGTCACGACGACGCCTTGCAGGCAAAGCTGATTCAGAAGTTTGAGCCGCTGATGCCTGGAGGTTCGGAGGCGAGCCGGATACCCACGCGCCATCACGTGGACGATTCGATCTTCGGCATCGTCCCGCTCGAAATCGGGCTTGAGACCAAGGATGCGCGATATCTCGACGACGGCAAGGCGTGGGCCGACCGGCAGTGGGAGAATCCGCAGCCCGATGGACTTTCGGCGGAAACGCGCTACTGGATCGACGATATGTACATGCTGACGATTCTGCAGTTGGAGGCATATCGGGCTACTCACGATAGAAAATATCTTGACCGGGATGCGCAGGAGATGGTGGCGTATCTTGCCAAGCTACAGCAGCCCAACGGACTCTTCTATCATGCCCCGGATGTGCCGTTTTTCTGGGGACGCGGAGATGGGTGGGTTGCCGCGGGCATGGCGGAGATGCTGCGCGATTTGCCGCCGGATCATCCGCAGCGCGCCACCATTTTGACAGCCTACCAGGCGATGATGGCCGCCCTGCTGAAGTACCAGGGAAAGGACGGCATGTGGCGGCAACTTATCGACTACGATGAAGCGTGGCCGGAGAGTTCAAGCTCAGCCATGTTCACCTTTGCCATGGTAACCGGAGTAAAAAACGGATGGCTCGACGCAAGCACGTATGGACCGGCCGCGCGCAAGGGATGGATCGCTGTGGCCGGATATATCGACCAGAACAGCGATATAACCAGCGTGTGTGAGGGCACGGGAAAACAGAACGACCGGCAATATTATCTCGATCGGAAGCGGAGGACCGGAGACTTTCACGGCCAGGCTCCGATTCTTTGGGCCGCATCGGCGTTGCTTCGCTAGCCCTCCGGACTTGATGGAAGCTCACACATAAAAAAGCCGCAGCCCCTTCCATGGCTGCGGCTTCCTACGGCTAACTTGCAGCCGAAGCTACATTTCTTTAACGCCCTCGACAAACGCCTTCAGCTTGCGGCTGCGGCTGGGATGCCGCAACTTGCGCAGCGCCTTGGCTTCAATCTGCCGGATGCGTTCGCGCGTTACCTGGAAGCTTTGCCCTACTTCTTCCAGCGTGTGCTCCGACCCGTCTTCAAGACCGAACCGCATCTTGATGACCCGCTCTTCGCGCGGCGTAAGCGTGCGCAGCACCTGCGAGGTGTACTCCTTCAGGTTCACGCTGATAACCGCTTCGGATGGCGAAACAGCTTGCCGATCTTCGATGAAGTCTCCAAGGTGCGAGTCTTCTTCCTCACCGATCGGCGTCTCCAGCGAGATGGGTTCCTGCGCAATCTTGAGTACCTTGCGCACCTTGGCCACCGGAATGTCCATGCGGCGGGCAATCTCCTCGCTTGACGGCTCGCGGCCAAGTTCCTGGACCAGTTGGCGAGAAGTGCGGATGAGCTTGTTGATGGTCTCGATCATGTGCACCGGAATGCGGATCGTCCGGGCCTGGTCCGCGATGGCGCGGGTGATGGCCTGCCGAATCCACCACGTTGCATACGTCGAGAACTTGTAGCCACGGCGGTATTCAAACTTGTCCACCGCCTTCATCAAACCGATGTTGCCCTCCTGAATCAGGTCGAGAAACTGCAGTCCGCGGTTGGTGTACTTCTTGGCGATCGAAACGACCAATCGAAGGTTGGCTTCGATCAGCTCTCTCTTCGCCTGCTCGGCGTCCATGTCGCCCTGAATCATCTCGCGTTGCGTGCGCTTCAGTTCCACGATGGAAACGCCCGCGTCACCCTCGATCTTCTCCAGGTCCGTCTTGCAGTTCTTCTGCTGCCGCCGGTATTCCTTTTTCAGTTCCTCGCTCTTGCTGGCATCGAACTTTTGGTCGAGCGAGCGAATCTGCCGCTCGAGCGTGCGCATGGTGTCCACGGTCTTGTTGACCTTGTCCAGCAGGCGCTTGCGTTCCAGAGCGGTGTATTTCAGCTCCCGAACGATCCGCGAGATGAAGACCTTCTCACGCGCGATGAGCCAGCGAGCGTGCCGCGCATCCTTGGCTTTGGCTTTGGTTGCGGCCGCCGGCACGGCTTGTTTCTCGTCAAGCAGCGCGATCTTCTTCTGGTGTTTTACGAGCGCGTCGATGCGGATGACTGTGGCTTTGACGCGAGTCTGCACCACCTCTTCGGTGAGCTCTTCCTCGTCGAAGACCACGACTTCCTTTACATTGCGCACACCGCGCTTCAGGTCCTCGCCAAGCGCCACAATTTCGCGGATGACAATGGGCGAGCGGGAGATAGCCTTGAGAACGCGCAACTGGCCGCGCTCAATGCGCTTTGCGATCTCAACTTCGCCCTCGCGCGTAAGCAACGGAACAGTGCCCATTTCGCGCAGGTACATGCGGACGGGGTCGTTGGTTTTTTCCAGCGTGCCGGGGGTCAGGTCGAGCTCGACGTCCTCGCCATCCTCTAGCTCAAAGTCCTTGTCGCCGCCGAATTTTGGGCCGTCGAGCAGGTCGATGCCCTGGGTTCCAATGGTGGTGATCAGATCGTCGAGATCGTCGGCCGAGCCAATCTCCTCCGGCAGCATGTCGTTCACGTCGCCGTAGGTGAGATAGCCCTTCTCTTTGCCCACATCGATCAGGCTTTGAATATCGTCTTCGAATTTGTCGTCAATCGCCAAAATACTCCTACTCTCTTGCGCAAAGCAGATTCAGCACCGTTTTGCGCACCGGTGCGGGGTCCCGACCGAGGCGCGAAAAAAAGATTTCCATCGGGAAATCCTGACACGCACGAGGAAACGGACCTGCGGTTGCCCGCAAAAAGAAGCGGTCTCAGGTAGTTGCTCGGAACAGGATGACAAGCGCTTCAGGTTTCGCCTGGGTCGCCCGCGAGCCGGAGCTCATTTTTGGGGCAGAGGGGCGCGCATCCTCACAGAGATCAACAGAATACCACGGTCTGCCAGCCAGCGCCAAAACAAAATTGCGACAAAATTGGCGCAGCCTGCGAGCCGCTTTCGGGATCGACCGGGCAAATTCGCTTCTCACCCGCTCCTCGCCCTGTAAATTAGACGCAGTTGAAGGTCAATTTGATGCACGGTTCACGCTACTTGGAGATGACCGACGAGGGAATTCTCAGGTGGTTCGCCGCTGCGCATGCCGCTCCTGGAGAATGCGGATCGCTTGCCCGGCGTCGAAGAGTTCTCCCCGCTCCGCCTGCGCAAAGCCTTCGGCAATCCGGGCGGCAATTGCCTCAGATCCAGGCTCCAGTTTGAATTCTTCGGCTATTTGCTTCCTGATCCCGATATCATCGCTCATCGCCCCTCCCTCGCAATCCAGACGCCTTAAGTTCACTAAGACGGCGCTCCAGCATAACACGAGATTGGTTAAGCCTAAGGGCTTCTTCCCACCCCGATTGCCTCTCAGTTTCAGCCATTTCGGAACGGACTTTCCTCAGTTGGTTCTCAATTAAGCTTGCCTCGTGCCAAGCGAGGGCATCGCTAACCATTTCTTCCGTCGGCGGCTTGGTCTCGGCCAGCAACGCCTCGGCGAGCAATGCCTTCTGCGCTTCATCCTCCACCGCATCCATGGGGTCGATTGCCGCGCGAGTAGCCAAAGCTTGTAGCGCCGCAAATGTGCCCAGCTGTTCGAACCACGCGGGATTTTGAGCCAGTGCCTGTGCGGCTAGCCGGCGGGCCTCCTCGTCGTCGGGATCGGTAATGGCCAGGGCACGGAGCAGAACCCGCTCCACCTCGGTCAGTGCCACGGCCCGCGTCTCAACGCGGTCGCGGCGCTTAAGCGCGGCCTGGCGCAGTTCCTCTCGCAAGACGGCGGAATCGATATTCAGCTTTTGTGCGGCGTCCATGGCAAACTGGTCGCGCGCCAGCTTTTCCGGCATCCGGCGAATGTGCGGCAGAAGGTAGTTCATTGCCTTCACCTTCTGCTCCGAGCTGGCGCCGGGAAACATTTGCCGGGCCCGCTCGATCAGGTAATCCGCCTGCCTGCGCGCGCCGCGCAACGACTTTGTGTAGGCCTCCACTCCGCGCTCGCGGATATAGCGGTCGGGGTCCAGGCCATCGTCGAGGGTAACAATCTTGATGGAAAAACCCTCTTCGGTGAGCAGGGCGATCGACTTTTCCGCCGCATTGCTTCCGGCCGCGTCCGGATCGAAGTTGACCACGACCTGCGATGTGTGCCGCTTGAGAATAGCCACCTGCTGCTCGGTGAAGGCCGTCCCGCTGGTGGCGATTACGTTTTGAATGCCGCGCAGAAACACTGAGATGCAGTCCATCTGCCCCTCGACGAGCAGCGCAAATTCAGTCTGGCGAATGGCGGCGCGCGCCTTGTCCAGGTTAAATAAAACATTGCTCTTGGAGTAAAGCGGTGTCTCTGGCGAGTTGATGTATTTTGCTCCGGCCTTTTCGCCCGATTCAAGCGCGCGGGCGGTAAAAGCGATCACCCGCCCGCTCTCGCTGGCGATGGGAAACATCACTCGCTTGCGGAAGCGGTCGTAAATCGGCCCCAGACTGCCGTCCCCCTGCTCTTTTGCGCTGAATAGGCCGCTTGCCCGCAGCGTTTCGTCGTCGGCCATGCCTTTGAGCCGGTCACGCAGCGCGTTGAAGCTCTCGGGGGCGTAACCCATGCGGAAGGTTTTTATGCCTTCAGGAGTGAGGCCGCGGCCAGCCAGGTACTCGCGCGCCACAGCGCCCTCCGGCCCGCGTAACTGCTCTTCAAACCACGCAGTGGCGGCCTCATGCAGATCCAGAAGCTTGGCTCTGATGCGCGCGCCGGCGGCTTCTTCCGGCGACGAAAACTCGCGCTTGGGCAAGGGGATGCCGCACTTCTGCGCGACGATCCGCACCGCCTCGGGGAAGGTGACGTTCTCAATCTTGCCCACAAAGCTGAACACATCTCCCGAAGCCTGGCAGCCGAAGCAGTGGTAGAACTGCCGCACCGCGTGGACCGAGAAGGAGGGTGACTTCTCCTTGTGGAAGGGGCAAAGCCCTGTGTAGTTCACCCCACCCGCCTTGCGCAGCCGGATGTAGCCCTCGATCACCTTTACGATGTCGGCCTGCTGCTTGACGGTTTGGGCGAAGTCGGACACGGGAGGGTCTGTATAGAGAATAAGGCCGCAGGGAAGCGGAGACCGAAGGGTGCTGGATTCCTTGTCGAATTGTCTTTCCTTTCCCGATTCAGACCGTCTCTCAGGATTAGCGCCCATCGAGAGAGTTCCAAAGGAACCCAGGCAGTGAAAATTTCGTACCATCGAACTATGAAGCTTGCGGCTTGGTGTGCAGTCGTGTGTCTGGGGACGGCTGCATGGGCGGCGTCGGCGACGCAAAACGGCAAACCTCAGGCTATGCCCGCATTGCCGCCACCGGCGCAGCCATCCGGCCAATACAAAGTGCCGTTGATCGCGGAAGGTCTGCGGCTCGCGGACTTCGCGAGGATGGCGCCGCGACCAGAGCTACAGGACAAGCTGCTTCATATCTCCGGCTTTATTCAGAACGCACCTCGCGACGGGCAGCCGGCGACCGAGGCAACCGAGGTCTGGCTGGGGCACACCAAGAGTGCCTTATATCTGGTGTTCATCTGCCATGATCACAAGCCTGCCGAGATTCGCGGTCACCTGGCGCGGCGCGAAAACGTGCTGAACGACGACAACGTGTCGGTGCTGCTGGATCCGTTTCAGGACCACCGAAAGGGTGTTCTCTTCACCGTGAATCCGGCTGGCGTGCAGGCGGACGCCGCGTGGGCCGAGAACATCGGTCAGGACTACAGCTATGACCAGGTGTGGGACTCGGAAGGGCGGGTGACCAGCGGCGGATGGATGGCGCTGATGGCGATTCCCTTTCGCAGCCTCCGCTTCCGCACCGACGGCTCGGACTGGGGCGTGGTGTTCATGCGCAACCTTCCCAGGAACAGCGAGGTGGACTATTGGCCGCGCATTTCCGCCAACGTCTCCGGCGTCCTCAGCCAGGAGGCCACCCTGCACGGCATTGAGGGTGTTACCGGCTCGCGGAATGTGCAGCTGAATCCTTATGTTCTGGGGCAGAACGAGCGCACCCTGGAGACTCTTGACCCGCTCGATCCATATTTCAGTTCACGGCAGTTTGAAGGCACGGAAGGCGGGGAAGTGAAGGCAATCCTCAAAGACCGGATTGTTTTCGATGGGACGATCAATCCGGATTTCAGCGATATTGAATCGGACCAGCCGCAGTTCACGGTCAATCAGCGGTTTCCGGTTTATTTTCCGGAACTTCGGCCGTTCTTTCTGGAGAACGCTAACTACTTTGTCACGCCCATCCAACTGGTGTATACCCGCAACATCGTGCATCCCGAATACGGCGTGCGCGTGACCGGAAAGCTGGGACCGACAAACATTGGCCTGTTCGCCATCGACGACCGGGAGCCGGGCGAGACAGTTGCGCCTGGCGATCCGCTCTACAAGAAGCGCGCAACCATTGGGGTGGGCCGCTTCTCAGAGGATCTAGGCAAGGGGTCGAGTATTGGGGCGATTTATACCGACGACGAGTTCGGCCAGGGATGGAACCGCATCGGAGGCGTGGACGCCACGGCGCGAATGAACGACAAGTGGACGGCTATGGGGCAGATGGTGGAGAGCACAACCAAAGGCACGGTGGACAGCGGAATGCCGGCAACCTATGGCGCCGGCCCGGCCAGCGCCCTTCAGTTGCAGCGCAACGGACATGCATTCAACTTGTTTTCGAATTTCCAGGATATGAGCACCGGCTTCCAGAGCCAGTTGGGCTTTATTCAGTCCTCGAACTTTCGCAACGACCAGACGCACATGACGTACCAGTGGTATCCAAAGCACCGTTTGATTCAGAACTATGGCCTCGAAACGAATCAGAATGTTGCGTTCGACCATCAGGGCGATCGCGTTTTCCATTACTCGTCGTTCGACCCGTTCATCTTTTTGCCGCGCAACATTGTGCTTGCGCCGATCGTCGGTTTCAACTCCGACACCGTGGGTCCGCCGAGCTACCCGATCCTTTCGCGGTACACAAACTTCACTGAGAACTCCGGCGGGTTTGTCGCGCGAGGCGCTCCGTTTCCGCAGCTGAATTTCAACATCAATGCGTTCCGCAACGGCAATGTAAATTACAACCCGGTGGCGGGCAAGGCACCCTCTTTGATGAACCAGGAAGATTCGCAAGTGCTCATTACGTTGCAGCCCATTCGTCAACTGACTGCGGACAATACTTACCTGCTGGATCGGGACACCTCTGTGGCGAACGGCGCGCTGGTTTATGAGAGCCAGGTTTTCCGCACCAAGGTCAACTATCAATTTACGCGGGCGCTCTCAGCGCGTGTGATCGTACAGTACAGTTCGACGCTGGCGAATCCGGCCGAGACGTCGCTGCTGCGAACCAAAGAGGTGGAAACGGATGCGCTGTTTACCTGGCTTCCACATCCGGGAACGGCCGTCTATGTGGGCTACAACAACGACCTTCAGAATCTCGCCCGATCGCTTTGCAATCGCCTTCCAAACGGGACGTGCGACCCGAATAACACCGCAGCGCCGCGTGGGTTGCCTTATCTGAACGATGGGCGGCAGATCTTTGTCAAAGCATCCTATTTATTCCGTTTCTGAGCAATGTGTGTGATCGTTGTGTACGCAGCGCGATTGAGCGAAACTGAACCAGCGCATAGTACAGGAATTTATGGCGACAGTAGCCGAAAGGGGTGGAACATTGGCTAAACACTGGCAGGGGATGACGGCTGCGTGGATTCTGATGCTATGGTTCGTTTTTCCGGCTGGCACGCTAGCCGCGCAACAGGCTATTGAGAACAAGATCCTGGTGGATGTAGGCGGGTTGCGCAGCGGGAAGGGGCAGGTGATGTGCGCGCTGTATTCCTCAGCCGATGGCTACCCCACGAACGCAGACAAAGCTATGGCGCGCACCAGTTCTCCCGTTTCCAATGGTCACGCCGAATGCGACTTCACCGGCATCGGACCGGGCAAGTATGCGGTTTCAATTTTTCACGACGAAAACTCGAACGGCAAACTCGACTCAAACTTCATGGGAATTCCACGCGAGGGCGTCGGCGCCTCCAACAATGCGAAAGGCCATTTTGGCCCGCCAAAGTTTGAGGACGCAGCATTTCAATTCCCGGGCGGACACCTGGACCTGAAGATCGCCATGACCTATTACTAATGAGACACTCCAGCCGGTGAGTTCTACTTCTCGCCTTCCTTCAGAATCTGGTCGGCCAGATAGTTGTGGATCTTGGCGTCGTCGCGGAGTTTCTCGTAGTATGCGTTCCGGAGCACTTGCGTGCGGCTGTCGTGAAGTTGCTGGTGGATGTACTGCTGCACGCGCGGGTCGCTCAACTCGCGCTGGCCGGCCGGCTCTTTTGAGACGAGCTGGTAGATGGCGTAGCCGACGATGCGGTGGGATTCAGGGTCGACGGCCGGAATCGCATCGGTGAACTGGCCCGGCTTCAGCTTGCTGATTGCGTTGTAGACTTCAGTCATGGGACGCAGTTGCGACTCATAGACAAAACCCATGTCACCGGCGCTCGAGTTGGTGGCCTTATCCTCTGAGTAATTCATGGCCACGGAGCCGAAGTCCTCGCCATTTTCAAGCTTGGCGTATAAAGCCTGGATCTTCTTCTTCGCGTCGGCGTCGCCTGACGCCTTGTTGTTCTGCAGATTGGTGGCCTGCGAGGGAGTGCTGGTGACGGCGATCCTGGCGATTCGGTAGCGCGGCTCAATGACATTGAACTCGGACTTGTGGCTGTTGTAGTAACTGGCTATCTCCGCGTCCGTGACATTGATCTTGGACTCGATTTCCTTGTTCAGCAGCTTGGTTTTCGTAAGCTCGCGCCGGATGTCCCGCTTCAGGTCGTCCAGTGTTACGTTGCGCTGTTTTAGCAGCTTATCGAATTCCTCCTGCGTGTGCAGCGCCTTCATGTCGGTTACCTTGGCGCTTACATCTTCGTCACTGGCGGTGAGATTGAACTTGGCAGCGTACTGCTGAAGGATTTCGTCATCGATCATTCCGTGCAGCGTGTTGAGCCGGTCGATGTTCGCCTGTTCAGGCGTGGGCTGTTGCGGGTTGTCTCCGAGTTGTGCCTTGTAATACTTCTCCAGGTCTGCGCGAAGAATGTCCTTGCCGTTAACGGTGGCCACCACATCGGGAGCGGGCGAGGAGTGGCAACCGGCCACGGCGGTTAGCAAAGCTCCGCAACAGAGAACAAAACCGGCAAAGCGGTGTCGGGCCGGAAAAAACGATTCCTCTTGCAATCTGGTTTCTCCTAATGGGGATCCTGTGGCCCCGGCAATCAAGGATAAATCCACAACACGGCGCGGCGATAGCACGATAATGGCTACTTGCCGGCTCCGGGAGACTGGGACGGTTTGGCCGGCTGAGCCGGCGCGGTTTGAGCGAGTGGAGGCTCGACGCCGGCGGCGCGCAGCGCGCGGTCGATTACGAGCCACAATTGTTCTTTGGGCAGAGCGCCATCGATTCGCTCCCCATCGACAAACAGCGCGGGAGTTCCGTCGATCCTCAGCGCCTCCGCTTCCAGTCCCGAGGCCCTCACCTGCGCTTCGTCCTGCTTTGCCAGGCAGGTATCCAGCTTTGGCGTGTCCAGTTTAGAAATCGTGGCCTCTTGCCGTGCGATGCGGTCGAGCGCGGCAAAGCTCTTTGCCGGATCTCGGTCCGCGCCGCTGATCTCATCGCCGTGGGCATGAAGGTAATCCACATAGGTCCAATAAACATCGCCGCTCTGCGCAGCCAGGCAGTTGGCGTCAACCGATGCGTGCATGGCCCAGGGATGGATCTGGGTCAGCGGGGAATCTTTGTAGATGAAGCGAACCTTGTCCTTATAGTGCTCAATCGTGTCTGGAAAAAGCGACAGGTGCATACGGGCGCAATACGGGCACTCCAGGTCGTCGAAGTTGATCACGGTAACTTTGGCGTCAGGATTGCCGCGAATGGGACGGCCAGCGACGTCGATGGAAAAGATGGGGTTCTTGACCAGGTCGAAGGTATCGAGGCGCGCCAGCGTCTTGCCGTCGGTAGAAATAAGGAAGTCGGCTTCCTGGGTCTTGCCGTCGCGGGAGAAGGTGATGGGCAGCGTGTCATAGCCGTTAACCTGGCTGGGCTTG
>Ga0302200_10000452_pt1 | contig 41449 bp, 36 predicted proteins | sample II_Bog_N3_1_FD_194585 | JGI IMG/M metagenome (GOLD analysis project Ga0302200, IMG submission 194585) | Peat permafrost microbial communities from Stordalen Mire near Abisko, Sweden - II_Bog_N3_1 | ecosystem: Environmental > Terrestrial > Soil > Wetlands > Peat | place: Sweden: Abisko...
TCAGCGAGAAGCCTTTTTGACGTCGCATGTTGTGAGCAATTCCCTTCTTTTCGGATTCCACCTCACAAAGATAACCCGCACGATTGGTGGTTTTGAAGGTACCTTTCGTAACCATCCCCCATTACGCCAGCTTCGGGACCAAAACAAAACGCCCCAAACTCTTACGAGTCATGGGACGTCAGTTTGAACAGCCCTCCCCCGAAGTCTGCTCAAAACCAGCCTAACCTGTCGCTCAACTGGTGTGAATGGCTCGGATGGGCTACATCGGATTTGAACTGAACCACGGTAGTTGTTGAAAGATCCCCATCTCACTAACCAACAAGAAAGGCACGGTGTTTAACCGTTGTTAACAGAGATAGGGTTCATTGACCTTGGGACTGGGGAGTGCCAGACTTGAAGTCGACAACTGCCCGCAACGACGAAAGACGGAAAACGATTATGACTACCTGTATCTTCCTTGCCGGCGCTTCCGGCGCCATCGGCCGGCGCCTCGTCCCCATCCTTCTGGAGAACGGGTGGCATGTATTCGGCTCCACTCGATCCGTGGACAAGGCCGCGGAATTGAAGAAGGCTGGCGTCGAACCGGTCGTGGTCGACGTATTCGACGCGGATGCCCTGCGGAACCATCTGTACGAGATCCGGCCGAATGTCGTGATCCACCAGCTCACCGACCTGCCCTACGCGCTGGAAGCGGGCCAAATGACGGCCGCACTTACGCGCAATGCCCGCCTTCGGGAGGTTGGCACACGCAATCTTGTTGCAGCCGTCCGGCATTCCGGTGCCAGACGATTGATCGCCCAGAGCATTTCTTTCATCTATGACGAGGGCAGAACGGACGAGGGGACAAAACCACACCGGGAGACGGACCCGTTGCTGCCGGTGACACATCCGGTCTATGGCGAGACGGTGCAGGGAGTGCTCAGCCTGGAACGCCAGGTCACTGAGGCGCCGCTGGAAGGGATTGTCCTTCGCTACGGGTTGATTTACGGGCCGGGTACGGGGTTTGATGCTCCCATCGCACCTGGGTCCGTATATGTCGATGCCGCCGCCAAGGCGGCCGAACTGGCCGTCACACGAGGCGAGCGTGGGATCTACAACGTCACAGAGTCAGACGGGGCAACGTCGAGCGACAAGGCCATCAAGGCGTTCGGATGGGACTCCGGTTGGCGGCCCCGCCCCGCCGTGTAGGACGCAATGTCTCATCTCACTAACTGACCGTGGATCGGCAAGATTCACAAGCAGTGCTATCGCGTTGGGTACAGTAGCGATGACGAAAGTGGGGGACGTTGGCCCGCTGGTGGACTCCAACGTTTATAAAGCGTGTCCTTACCCCTACCGTAGACTGGATGACCCTGCACGAAGAGAGCCCCCGGTAATTTCGGTCGACGCTGCAGAAAGACCAACGCCGTTATACTCCCCACGGAATGTGGCCCACTTGTCAGTTGAAATAATGCTATCGGGAGGGTGCGATTTTCCCTAGCTCTTCAAGGCTCGCTTCGATTCTGGCAATATCGCCGGTATATCTGGCCGGGTCTCGCTGGGCGAGCTTTTGGTAGATAGCCATGGCTTCGGTATAGTGGGCGCGGGATTCCTGGATCCGGTTCTGATTTCGATCCAGAAGACCCAGGTTGTTCAGCGTCCCCGCCACATTGGGTGAGTACTGGTCAGGGTTCTGCGCCGCCAGTTGACGGTAAATCTCTAGCGCGCGTTCGAAGTACTGTCGAGCATCGTCCCAACGGTGCTGGACTCCATCGAGGATGCCCAAGTCGTTCAGGTTGATTGCAAGGTAAGGCTGGTACCCATCTGGACTTCGTTGCACCAGGTCGCGGTAAATCTTCACCGCTTCCTCATAGTTTTGCCGGGCATCGGCCGGCCGGCCCTGGTTCCCATTCAGCACTCCCAAATCGTTCAGCGTCACCGCCAAGTAGGGCAGGTACGCATCCGGATCGCGATTTACGAGTTCGCGACAATATTGCAACGCTTCCTCGTAGTGCTGGCGCTCATCATCGGTCCGGTTCTGGAGTCGATCCAAGTTTCCCAATTCATTCAGAGTGACCGCCAGGTAGGGCAGATCTGCGCCCGGATTCTGCTGCGCCAGTTCCCGATAGTCTTTTAATGCTTCCTCATAGTGCTGGCGAGCCGCGTCCATGCGCTTCGGTTCTGTATCCACGCCTTCCACGTGATTCAACGTGGCAGCCAGGTCGGGGTTGATCAGCGCAGCACTTAAAGCGTCGTGCGCGAATGGATTCGTACTCGGAACCGCCACGGTGTGCGCCCACAAGGTGTATTCGTTTTGCCAGCAGTGCAACTGGCGAGTTGTTGCGAAGCCCAGTGCTGCCAATACGAACAAGGTTGGAACCACGAGCCAGACGGTGCGCCATCCTCGGGCATCCGCCCAATCGTCAAGGCCCCAGGCGATCATCAGGAAGATTCCGATCAGTGGGATGTAGGCATAGCGATCTGCCATCGCGGCATCGCCCACCTGCACCAGACCTATGACCGGAACCAGTGTGCCGAGAAACCAAAGCCAGCCCACCAGCAAGTAGCGCTTGCGGCGCAAGACGACAACGAACGCGGTGATGGCGATCAATACCAGCGCAGACAGACTCCATTGCCACCATGGGAGGGCGGTTGCGGAATGAGGATAGAAGGGAGCCAACCGCAGCGGCCAGATCATTTTCCACAGATACAACCCGTAGGCAACGATGGCATTTTGGATTCGAATCGCGAGCGGAAACTGATACAGGTTACGCACCGCCATTCCCGAGCGCTGCGCCTTGAACGTCATCCATGCACTCGCGGCGGAGAGAATCAGCAACGGAACCTTCTCGAGCACCAGCCTCGGGAACTCCACTCGCGCCGCGCCGGAAGGAGATGGTGGGCCGCTTTGCATCCTCTCCAGAGGCCAATAATCGAGCAGCAGCAGTACAAGGGGTAGCGTGATGACCATCGGCTTCGCCATCAATCCCGCAGCAAACAGCGCTGCCACCAGCAGGTATCGCCGCCAATCCGGTTTGTGGGCGTACCACGCATACGCGGCAATCGCGAGGAAGAAGAACAGTGTGCTCAACACGTTCTTCCGTTCCGCCACCCACGCCACCGACTCCACGTTGAGTGGATGCACCGCGAACAGAGCCGCCACCAGCAGGCTCGGCCCCACCCGCTTTGTCATCCATATGAGCAGAAGAAATAGCAGGGCCGCGTTCAGCGCATGGATCAACACGCTGTCGAGATGGTGGCCAGCAGGGTTCAAGGCGAAGAGTTGGTAGTCGAGAGCGTGCGAAAGCCAGGTCAGCGGGTGCCAATTCGCCGCGTCGGTGGACGTAAACGCCCATTTTACGGTGCTCCACGCCAGACCGCCGCGAACATGGAGATTTGAAGTGACGTAATCCTGATCGTCCCAGACGACGAATGAGTACCCTCTGACCGGAATGTAAAGCGCGATGGTTGCGGCCGCGAGCAGAACGGCGAGAGCGGCCTTCATTTTGTTGTCCGCAGGGAATCTCGCTCCAGGAGGAGTGTTTGGTTGCGGCTTCCTGCGGGCATGGGCACGTGCTTTGGCTAGCGTTTGCGCGCGGCTCATTTCGTCATCCGATTGTACACACGATGTTTCAGGCGGCTTCGGTGTGAGGGGGGCGCTCTTCGAAAATGATATCGACCTGGTCGCCGATTACGGTTTGGGATTCGTGGATGGCGCCGGTGGGAAGTTCGAGGACCGATGCGGCGCGGGCGCGGACGGCGGCGAGGCGCCAGGGCTTGAGTCCTTCTTCGATGTGGATGACGATGCGATCACGGTCGAGGTAGACCGCGTCGATGGGAAAGCGCATGGCGAAGGTGTGGATGCCGTGGGAGGGGTCGATCCAGAGTCCCTGGCCGCGGGAGAAGCGGGATGAGTCGGTGGCCATGAGGCCGCGAAAGCGCGACCAGTGGGTGCGCGCGACGATGAGATCGGTCGCGAGATAGGTGGTGCGGGTGCGGTTGAAGGCGTATTGCTTGGGTCCGCCCGGGGACATGAACAATCCTCAATTTGTAATTTGGTGATTTGTAATTTGCAATTTAAGAGCGGGACATACGGTTCAGGTTTCAAATTTCAAATTACAAATTACAAATTACAAATTACAAATTACAAATTACAAATCTACTTACTCACCGTTTCGCTGGGGCGAATATGTGGAGTAACTGGATTACGGCGGGGCCTACGGTGACGAAAATCAGGGAGGGCATGACGAACAGGACGAGGGGGATGATCATCTTGACGGTGGTCTTGGCGGCTTGTTCTTCGGCGCGCTGGCGGCGCTCGGTGCGCAGGGAATCGGAATGCACGCGCAGGGCTTGGGCCACGCTGGTTCCGAAGCGGTCGGTTTGAATCAGAGTTCCGACGAGGGAGCGAATGTCATCGACGCCGGTGCGCTCGGCGAGATTGCGGAGGGCTTCGACGCGCGGCTTGCCGGCGCGGGTCTCGAGGTCGAAGAGATGGAATTCGGCGCTCAGTTCGGGGTGCGCGTGTTGCAAGTCATCGCCCACGCGCATCAGGGCCTGATCGAGAGATAGGCCGGCTTCGACGCAGATGACGGTGAGATCGAGTCCATCGGGTAGGCCGAGGCGAAGGCGGCGCTGGCGTTCCTGCACCTTTTTTTTCAGCAAGAATCGCGGAATGAAAAAGCCGAACGCGGTCAAACCGACGAGGAGCAGGGGCGAAGAGAATCCGGTGGAGAGGAAGACGGAAAGGAATCCGATGGCGGCGAACAGGACGCGCAAACCGCGATAGATGGTGACGTGCTGGGGGCTGCGATATCCCGCCTGAATGAGCCAGGCGCGGGTTTGCGAAACGTCGGTGGGGGAAAGCGGCAAGGCGCGGCTCAGGGGATCGAGAGCCTGCTGCATGCGTTCGCGGATGGCGGGTTTGCGCTGGGTGGTAGTGCGCTGCCAGCCGATTTCGCGCAGGCGCGATCCGAGCACCGAGGAAGGCGAGACGGCGGCCGCTCCAAAAGCGGCTACCACGGCGACGACGGTGAAGAAAACGACGATCGCGAGAATGAGGGGCAATGCCATAAGTCGGAACCTTACTTCAGTCGCTGGTCGTTAGTCGCTGGTCGTCGGTCGCTGGTCGTCGGTCGCTGGTCGTTGGCAAAACCTCCGAACGACGAACGACTGACGACTAGCGACTGATGGGAACAAAAACTCTACGTTCATCAGGTATTGTTCCTCACACCTGAATCCTGATAATTCTGCGGATGACGAAGTAGCCTAGCGTCTGGAGCGTGATGCCTCCTACGATCAAGGCGTGGCCGATCGGGTCTGCGAAAAGGGGGCGAATGAACCCCGGGTTGAGGATCTGCATGATGACCACAATGGTGGGCGGCAGAGCCATGAGGAGCACCATGGTGAGGCGTCCCTGAGCGGTGTGGACGCGGACCTGGCGCAGGATTTTAAAGCGCTCGCGAATGACGTAGGAAAGGTTGTCGAGAATCTCGGCGAGATTGCCGCCGGTTTCGCGCTGGAGCATGACGGCGGTGACGAAGAATTTTACGTCGACCAGAGGAAGACGTTCGGCGAGGTTGATGAGGGCGTCGCGCACGGGGAGGCCGAATTTCTGCTCTTCGTAGAGCTGGCGGAATTCCCCGGCGACGGGCTCGGCGACTTCGTTGGCGATCATTTCGAGAGCGGTGGTAAAGGCGTGTCCGGCGCGGACGGCGCGGGCGAGAGTGTCGATGGCCTCGGGAAATTTCTCCTCAAATGTTGCGAAGCGCTTCTTGCGCATGTGGGAGGCGTAGGCGTAGGGGATGAAAAAACCGAGGACGGCGCCGGCCCAGCCGAACAGGATGTTGCCGCCGGCGACGAAGGCAATCACGGCAAACACCACGGCGGAGAAGGCGCACAGCATGAGGAAATTTCCAGCGCGCACATCCACGTTGCCCTGCGCCAGCATTTTTTGCAGAAGCGAGACGCGCTCGGAGCGGCGCAGAAACGTGTCGAAAGCCGGGATCCGGCTGAGCAATTCGTCGCGCAGCAGAGCGACATCGGGCACGGTTTGTTCGGCAGGGCCCTGCGCGGCGGTGAGGCGATCGCGGAGAATGCGAGCCTGGGCGTTGCGCTGATCGAGCAAAGACACGACGGCGAAGACCGCCGCGGCGACCGCTACGAACACGACCAGGGCGATGACGATTGGCATCGGCTAGACCTCCATCCGGGACTCGAAGAGGGCAGGACTGAGGCGGCAACCGGCGGTGGCGAGGCGGTCGGCGAAATGCGGGGGGTGGCCGGTGGAATGAAAGACTCCGCGCACCTTGCCGTTTTCGTCGATGCCGCTGCGGTCGAAAACGAAAATATCGCGCAGCGCGATCATGTCGCCTTCCATGCCCGTGACCTCGGAGACGGTGATGATCTTGCGGGAGCCGTCGGAGAGACGCGCGACCTGTACGACGGCATGGACGGCGTTGGCGATCTGATGACGGATGGCGCGCTCGGGAATATTCAAGTTGGCCATCGACACCATGTTTTCGATACGAGCCAGGGCGTCGCGCGGGGAGTTGGCGTGAACGGTGGTGAGCGAGCCCTCGTGGCCGGTGTTCATGGCCTGGAGCATGTCGAAGGCTTCCTCGCCGCGCACCTCGCCGACGACAATGCGGTCGGGACGCATACGCAGGCTGTTGATGACGAGCTGGCGCATGCGGACCGAGCCTTTACCTTCAATGTTGGGAGGACGGGTCTCGAGGCGGACGACGTGTTCCTGCTTGAGCTGAAGTTCGGCGGCGTCTTCGATGGTGACGATGCGCTCGGAGTTGGGGATGTATCCGGAAAGGACGTTGAGGACCGTGGTTTTGCCGGCGCCGGTGCCTCCGGAAATGATGACGTTGAGGCGGCCTTTGACCACGGCGGAGAGCAGTTCGAGCATGGGCTCGGTGAGCGTCTGGTTTTCGATCATGTTGCGCGCCGTGAGCGGATCGCGGCCAAAGCGACGGATGGAGAGGCAGGCGCCGTCGAGGGCGAGCGGCGGGATGATGGCGTTGACGCGGGAACCGTCTTGCAAGCGGGCATCGACCATGGGCGAAGACTCATCGACGCGGCGACCGATGCGGGAGACGATGCGGTCGATGATCTGCATGAGGTGCTGGTTGTCTTTGAACGACAGGCCGGTGATTTCCAGTTTGCCGGAGCGCTCGACGTAGACGCGGTCGAAGCGGTTGACGAGAATGTCGGAGATGGTCGGATCCTTGAGGAGCGGTTCGAGCGGGCCGAGGCCGAAAATTTCGTCGAGAATCTCGCGCGACAACTGCTCGCGCTCGGCAAAGCTGAGAGGCACGGCCTCGCTGTTGACCGAACTGCGGATGAGGATAAGAACTTCTTCGCGCGCGGAATCGCCGGTGGAGCGGCCGAGTTTTTCGAGGTCGAGACGGTCGAGGATCTTGCGATGCAAGTCCGCCTTGACCTGCTGGTAGTCGCCGCGTTCAAAGGCTTGGAGATTGGCCATGTTTTATAAACCGTCTTCACCGACAATGTAACGTCCGGCTGTTGGCTGCTAGCTTTTGGCTTTTAGCTAAAGGCCTAAGAACTAAGAGCTAACAGCTAACAGCCCTTCCGCTCTAAACCGTCTTAAACAACGACCAAGCCGCGCGCTTCACATCCAGGTCGTCCTTGGTCAAGTATTCCGCGAGGCCGGCAATGGAGCGGGAAATTTCGGTGCTCCCCTGCTGCATCACGGGGACGCCGCGATCGATGGCCGCGGAAACCGCGAAGTATTGATTGGGAATCCGCCACAGCACCGGCGAGCCGATGGCGGCTTCGGTCTCCGCTTCGTTAAAGCCCGGCACCTTGCGATAGCGATTCAACACCAATGCGAAACGGTCGCGCGCGCCGCTCTCGCCGAGGTACTGGGCGACTCTGCCCGCGCTCCAGAGGGTGGCAACATCGGCGTGGGCGATGAGCAGGACTTTCTCCGACAAGTTGCCGACCAGGCGCGTGGCGCTGTCGAGGCGCGAAGAAGCGTCGACCACAATGTAATGAAAGGAACCGACCATGGTGTCGAACAGGCGCGCAAAATCAGAGGCGGAGGGTTCGATGGCAGTGGGCGTCGCGGCGCCCGCCAATACCTGCAACCCGCTATTGTGACGGGCCATGAAGCTGTCGAGCAGGGAAGAATCGAGGCGGTGCAGGTTGGCGATGGCGTCGGAGACGCCGAAGGCGGGCTTGAGATTGAGATGCAGGGCGCAGTGGCCAAGCGGGGCCAAATCCACCAGCGCGGTGCTGTGGTGAATCGACTCCAAAGCCAGGGCGAGATTGACGGCGACGGTGGTCGCGCCGCTGCCACCTTTGGCGTTCACAATCGTGAACACCTTGCCGCGCGAATTTTCACGGCCGGGCTTGCGGCGGGTCGAGGTCAGGCGAACGAAGGCTTCCAGCAGATCGGTGGTGGTGGTGGGGCGCTCGATGTACTCTCGCACACCGGCCCGCATGGCGCTAACAATCAACTGCGGCTGGGTCATGGGGCCGACGGCGAAGACGGCCGCTTCGGGAATTTCCTGATGAATCAATTCCATGGCCCGCAGCGCGGCGGTGACGCTGTCTTTGGCGATATCCACGAGAATCACGTCGGGGGCAAAGCCGCGGGTCTTGCGAATGACGGGGTCGTTGGGGGCGAGGGGCATGGTGGCGTTGCCGCAGACGGTGCGGGCCACACTGGTGCCATCGACCAGGACCTGCAGCACGGCGCGCTGGTCATTGTCTGTTGCGAATACGGCTACTGACAATTCCGGCATGACTCGTTTCCCAACCCCCGACTGCTTTCCGTATTCGTTGCGCTCGGTGCTTACTTGCTGCCTGCGGGCTTCTTGCCATCAAACTTCGCCGGATCCAGATTTGGCTCTGGCATAGCCGGGCCTTTGGGCGCCTGCACACTCGGGGAAATCCGGTGGACGGTGCAAAGCACCATCAATTCTGAGTTGCTCTTCTGGTCGCTCTTGCTCTTGAAAAAATTGCCGAGAATCGGGATATCGCCCAGAAGAGGGATCTTGTTGGCAATATTGGTGACCCGGTTATCCAAGAGGCCGGCGATGACGAAGCTCTGGCCATCCTGCAATTCGAATTCAGTTTCGGCCTTGCGGGTGCTGAGGGCGGGGATGACGGTTCCGCCAATGGAGACGCCATCGGCCAGGTCCAGGGTGCTGACCTCGGGGGCGACGTGGAGATGAATATTGCCGTTCGGTTCGATCAAGGGAGTGAACTTCAGGCGCACGCCAAACTCGCGAAACTGAATAGTCACGGTGGCGATTCCACTGGCGTTTTGCTGCGCCACCGGGAAGGGGAATTCGCCTCCCGCCAGGAAGCTGGCTTCCTTGCCGTTGACCGCGATCAGGTTGGGCTCGGCGAGGATCTGCAAAAGGTTTTGCGATTTGAGGGCCTCGATCACCGCGCCCAAATGGACCTGCGGGTTAAAGAAGAACATGTTGAGCAGGTTGTTGACGGTCGCGGTACTGGGAAAAACGCTGCCCGATCCGGTATCGCTGATGCTGCCGATGCCGGTGGTGCCGCCGAACTGGCCGGTGCTGATGTTGCCCAGCGTATTTCCGGAGCCGGTGGAAAGCAGATTGATGCCGATTTGCGCCAGGGCGCTGCGATCCACTTCGGCAAATTTGACTTCCAGAAGAACTTCCTCGGCGCCGACGGGGCCGAAGGTGAGCACGTTGACGACATTCTTGGAATACGCCGCGGCCAGCAATCCGGCATGTTTGGCGGCGTCCTCGGTAGTGACGTGGCCGGAAAGAACAATCGCGTTCCGCGAAGGGGTGACGTTGATCTGCTCCTCGGGAAACAGGCGATGCATTTCTTCCGAAGCGGCGGTGATATCGACATCGACGCGCAGATCGAAGCTGCGGGAGCGTTCCAGTTCGTCCCAGATCAAGAGCGAGACCTCACCCGGGGCGAGTCCATTGACCAGGACCTGGGTGGGGGTGACGACTAGGGCATCGGCCACGGTGGGGTCGGTGACGGAGACGCGCTTCAGTCTCTCGGTGGTGTTAATGAGCAGAGACTTGCCGACCATGACGCGCAAGGGAGCGGCGCCGGGAGTCACGCCCTGGCCGGAGGCAGTCGAGGTGGTGGTGGTTTGCGCGGGCGTGTCCTGGCTTTGCGAAGAAGCGGCAGGAGAAGAAGCCGAGGCCGTCGCGGGCTCTGCCGGGGTGTGGACATCGGCAGCGGCAGCGCGCGCGAACGCGGGTGTCGCGAACATAGTCGTCGCACCGAGCAGTAAGACGACGGCGGCGAGAGTAAGAACTTTCATGAAGTCGGACCTCTGCGAGGCTGCACGAGCAAATGCATCGAGGCTATGAGAGTACGCGAACTATTGCGGTGTTGTCGGATCAAACTTTTTTTCTTCCATCTTGTTGCCGCGGATCATTTCCACCTGGTACGAAGCAGGCGGGGCCAGCGTCGCGGGCGCCTTCGCCGCCACCTTGTGGGCTTTGGGCTTGGGTTCGGTCGCTACCGGCGTCTCGCCCAGGTACAGGGCGCTGGTGCGGGTCGCGCCGATGCCTTCCTTTTTGGTGTCGAGCGGATTGCGCAAGGCGAGCTGGATTCTTCCTTCCTGGGAAGCCAGCGCCAATTTTTGCGCGTCGTCGGGCGAAACCAGCAGGGTAATCACGGGAGCGTTCTGTTCTCCGCCGGTAATGCGTTCGAGCAGGCTGCCGCCGACGGCGATGACGGCGACGTTTTGCAGCACGGTGGTAGTTTGGCGGTCGTTGCCATTGCCCTGGCCCGTGGCCAAGACGTCGACGCGGGTACCGGGTTGCACAAAACCGGCCACCGAGACGACGTCATTGACGCGAACGGAAACGGCGCGCATTCCCGGCGGAATCATGGAGGGTAGGCCGGCACCGGCGTCGATCGCGGCCAGTTTGCCGGGCAGAACAAAATCGCCTCTCGAGATGGGCAGAACGGCTCCGCGGCCCACCACCTTCACGACGGATGAGAATGCGCCGGGAGGAATCGAAGTTGGAGGGAGAGTGATGAGGCGGACGTCGCTGGCTTTCAACTTGGCACCGACGTCAATGTCGTTGGCGGCGACCAAGACCGGCACTCCGCCGACGTTTTGATTCAGAGCGGAACTGGCGCGCAGCCGGTTATAGACGCTGTAGCTGACGAGCAGGCCGATGGCCAGCGCCAAGCCTCCGATCATCAATAACCGGCTTCGGTTCATACTTCTCCTTGCGCGACAAGTCCCAACCTAATTTGCAGCTTGCAGCGGACGCAATCTCCGCGAGTGCGATGCGCGTCCGGCAAAGGAGGTCTATTGCCCGATGGAGCTGGCTACCTGCGAAAATACATTGTTCGCGTTGCCGCCGATCAGTTTGACGGTACCGATTACGATCACCAAGATTACGGCGAGCATCACGGCGTACTCCGCGATGTCCTGACCTTCTTCATTGCGCCACAAGAGCTTAGCCAAATAGGTCATTCAACACTCCTTTGAGTTTGCTTGCGAGACTCCCGCTCAGGGGACAACCGTGGAACCCGTCCCTATGCAGCCTAGTTTCGCAGATTCTGGACGGCGCGGGGAAATATTTTTTCACTTTCGTAACCCTTTGATTGCAGGTTTTGCAGAAAGGCCGGTATTTTCGACGGCGGGGTGGGTCCGAGATTGGATGACTGCTTTTGAGTCGCTGAATACAGTGCGCCAATCGGGGTCGAGAATAAGGGCTTGCGCGAGCGCGCAGGAGGGGGGCAGGAGGACCGCCTCCACTTGCCAGTTGTCGAGAACGTCGCGCCAGCCGGTGCGGAGTTGGATTGCCGTCTTGAACTGCCGCAGAACGTCGGCACCATAGAGATCGGCGCGGCCATCGATGAACACGCGATAGTCGGGAAAGAGGTTCCAGATGGCATAGCCTCCCCAGTCGTAGTAAACGAAGATTCTGCGAGGGGAGTCGCTGGCGCGAAGGAACGCGACCGCCTTTTGGGGAAACTGCTCGGCCTCGCGGGCATCCTGGTTGTGGGCAACGCTGACCCACTTCACCAAAGCAAACACAGCCAGCAGAACGACCACGGCTCCGTTGAAAAGCGGCCGGAACCGCGAGGAGCTGAGCCGCGGTGGTGAGAGCAGGGAGGGCGCGGCAGCAACCGGGAGAGCGGCGGCGATCACTGGTATTGCCAGCAAAACGAAAATTGGAATGTGGCGGACGGCATCGAGGGCGGCGAAGGCAGTCAGGAGGAGAGGTATGATCATGCGTCCTCTGGGCCGTGAGCGGGAACTGGCGAGCGCGGTCAGAAGGAGCAGACATACGAGTAAGAATGGGCGATAAAGTCCTTGATGAAAATCGGGCGAGTGCCATTCGCCAATGAGCGAACGCATCTCGGCCGAGCGCAAGGTGTCGAATGGATAGCGATACAATTGCGCGCCGTTGGGGTTGAGGGGAACGAGCGCGAAACAAGCCAACAAAAGCAGCAACAGCCGCAGGAGAATGGGACGTGCCTCGCGCCAGGGAGTGTTGCCGAGCGCGGTCTCCATAATCAGGCCGATGGCATACGCAATCAAAAGCGCCGGTGCGAGCGCGAATCCGGCGTGCAGGTTCAGCCAGAGCAGAAACAGCGGTGGAATCCAAAACAGAAGTTTGGGGCGATGTTCGCCGCGTTCGACCAGCCACAGCAGCAGGCTGGCTAGAATAAAGGTGAACATCTGCGGCCTCGTGCCCCAGGAGGGAGCGCAAGCCAAAGCGCCGAGGGCAGTCGCGGCGGCTGCCCAGTGCCGAGTTCCTGTCGATTGAGGGCAGCGCAGATAGAGGAGCATGAAACCGGCCGTGCTCACGATGGCAGAGAATACGATCAAGGCGGATGGGCCGCCGCGCTTCCAGAGCTCGTAGAAGACGACCTCCGAAAGCCACTCATGCGACACCCAGGCGTGCCCGGCGCGAGTGAAGGAAAAAGGATCGAAGTGCGGGACGTGGCCGGTTTCGACGATCCATTGACCGGTGCGAAGGTGCCACCAGAGATCGGGATCGAGGGCGTTGCGCGCCGTCATCGCCAGCAGGCCGAACAGGAGAATCGCTGCGAACGCGGTCTGCGTGCTGCGCAGCATCTGGAGGATTCGTCGCATGCTCTTGGCGATTATGTTGCGTCGCGATTATAGAATGCGCGCGGCTCCTGCATAGCGTCCGCTTAAAAGGAGGCGCATCAACAAAACAGAATGTGGATAGAATAGGCACTCCATTCGAACCATGTCTGACACACCGAGACTGCGCAGTTGGTTGCTAGCCACAGCACTCCTCTGGATGGCGGTTGGCAATGGCGTCATGTTATGGAATACGCGAGTTCGGATCCGGCAGGGCTACGGCGATTTTGCGTCGTTTTACACCGCCGGCACTCTGGTTCGCAGGGGGCTCGGCGCCGACCTCTACAATCTTGCCGCCCAATGGAAAGTGCAGCGGGAATTTGCTTCCGAAGTAAAGATTCGCCAAGGCCCCTTGCCTTACATTCGGCCCCCGTTCGAAGCCTTACTCTTTTCGGTTTTCGCGCGGTGGCCCTATGTGACAGCACTGCTTCTCTGGACTACCCTCAAACTTGCGCTCCTCGCGACCATCCCGTTTATCGTGGTGCACGGCAGATCCTGGAGAGAAGGCTTTCCGATCTGGATGACGGGTCTTCTCGTTTTGGGTACTTATCCAGCGTTTTTTGATCTGCTCATGGGCCAGGATGCGGTGCTGCTGGCCTTCCTGTTCGCGGTTTGTTTTTGGCAGCTTGAAACGGGAAGGGACACGGGCGCGGGCGTCACCCTGGGCCTGGCACTCATCAAGTTCCAACTCGCAATCCCTTTTTTGCTGATCCTGTGGATCTCCGGAAGGAAACGGGTATTGCCCGGATTTGCGGCGTCCGCCTCCACCGTCATTGCCCTTTCCGCTGCACTGGTTGGTTGGAGGACACTGTTCAAGTACCCCGGTTATTTACTGACTCTGAACCGGTCAGTAGGCGTCGGAATCGCACCCGAAACTCATTTGAATCTACGCGGGCTGCTTATTTTTTTCGTCGGGCGGTTGCCCTATCCCGGACCCATCTACTGGGTGCTGACGCCAGCGGCGCTCGGGGCTGTTGTGTACACAGGTCTCATTTGGCGAAAGGCTGGGCACGGTTTTTTGGCCGAGGGCTTCGGGTTGGCGGCGGTTGTCGCGATCGTGACCAGCTACTACGCCTGTGCTTACGATCTGCTGTTGTTGATCGTCCCGCTGCTTGCCATGCGTACGCGGCCTGATGACGCTCCTAAAGCGGACAGGGTGTCACGATACTTGGAAGTGACCGGGTTGCTGCTTCTGCTGCTTACGCCAGTGTATTGGTTTACGAGATTGCAATTTCGCGCCGAATCCCTAATGGCACTCCCCTTGCTGGCCTTGGCCGTTGCTTTGGCGCGCAGGCTAAGCAATGCGGGCGTGGGAGTAAGCGTTCCCAGCCCAGGGACGCGGCCCGAGGAAAGACCGGCATGACCACAACTCGGCCCATGCGATCGCTTGCTGCCTGGAAATTGCCCTTGCTGGCGATCCTCTGTGCGGCTGGCATGTGGACGTACGCCGATCGCGTGCTGATTCCGCATCAGGTCTCGGATGCCGCTGCCCACGGCTGGCCGCGTGGGAATCTTTCCGATCTCTACAAACAGTGGATCGGGGCGCAGGAACTCCTCCTGCATGGTCGCGACCCTTACAGCGCTGAAGTCACACGCGAAATTCAAGCCGGATACTACGGCCGCCCGCTCGATCCGGATCGACGAACAGGTCAAAACTACGAACAGGCGTTCTCCTACCCTGTTTACGTCGCCTTCTACCTTGCGCCCACCATCCATCTTCCGTTTGAGATCGTGCGCAAGGGATGCTTCTGGGTCTTGTTCGGGCTCACCGTTGCCACTATTCCGCTGTGGCCGCGTGCACTGCGCTGGTCTGTGCCGCTGTGGGGACAGGTAAGCCTGGTCGTATTCACCCTAGGCAGCCTGCCCGTCATGCAGGGTCTGAAACTGCAGCAAATCACGCTCTTCGTGGTTCCGCTGCTGGCGGTGGCGATGGCGCTCCTCGTTTCGGATCGACCCGTTGCCGCCGGCGTTTTGCTGGCATTGGCTACCATCAAGCCGCAGCTGGTCTTGCTGTTATTGGTCTGGTTGACGATCTGGACCGTCGCCGACTGGCGCCGCCGCTATCGCTGGGCCGCGTCGTTCCTGGTGTCCATGGCCATCCTTTGGGCCGCGTCGGAGTGGTATCTGCCACACTGGATTCCGCGCTTCTGGCAGGCGGTTCGCGAATACCACAACTACACGGGAGAGATGTCGGCGATGGACGAACTGGTCGGCTTTCCCTGGAGCCGGGCGCTTGAACTTTTGGCGTTTACAGGCATGATCGGCGCGTGTTGGAGGGAGCGACGGCAGCCGACGAATAGCGACGCCTTTGCCTTCACGCTCAGCCTGGTGCTGGCCACTACGATTCTCCTCGTGCCTTCCTACGGCCCGTACAATCAGGTGCTTTTGATCCCGGCGTTGCTGATCGCGCTCAAGCAGCGCCGGGCGATCTGGCAGGGAAGTATCGCGAGCCGAGTTTTGTTCCTGATGACGGCGGGGCTCATCCTCTGGCCCTGGTTTTCGGCCACAGCGCTGGCGGGGCTTTCCTTCATTTTGCCGGAGGAGACGGTCGCGCGAGGCTGGGCGCTTCCGTTCTGGACCGTCATCCAAATTCCGGTGGCAGTGGTTGCGCTGATGCTGGCCCATTACTATCAGGGGTATTATCAGAAGACTTTTGCCGCGCCAGCAGAGGCGGGATCATCGTAGAATGCTTTGGTGCCCGTGTCGGGTTTTGGGTGCTTGGCTGACACGGCGGAGCAGGAGAATTCAGGGTCCATGTCGACTTCGTCGCATTCCGGCGTATCGAGCGTCTTTCCCATCGCGATCTTCGTGCAGGGGAGCGATCAGCAGACGCTGTCGCTGAATCACACTCCATACACCGTGGGGCGCAAGGTGGATCGCGACCTGGTGATTGCCGACCCGCGGGTATCGCGCGAGCATGCGCAGATCGTTTCCGAGGACGGCGAGTTTTATCTCATCGACCTGGCCAGCAAGCACGGCACGTTCGTCAACGGCGAGAAGGTGGATCGCCGCAAACTGGCGCGCAACGACCGGCTTGAATTTGGCGCGCGCGACATCGCGTACCTGATCTTCCATCCGCTGCACGCGACTTCGAATACGGCGCGAGAATTTTTGAGCCAGATCTCGGGTATTCAAATCGCGCCCGAAGCGAGCGACCTGGAAAAGCTCACGCTCTTCATGGACGCGGCGCGCAAGCTGAACACCATCGGGGTGCTCGATGAGATTCTGGTTACGCTGCTCGACGCCACGTTGAAGCTGACCCGGGCCGAACGCGGCTACATCTTCATGCGCGACATCGACGGCACGCTGACGCTGGCCGCCGGACGGAACTCGAAGGGCGAGCCGTTGCTGGACGACAAGACCATTTCGCGTTCGGTGCTGGATGGCGCGTTGAGCTCGAACTCCGAATATCTGGTCAGCGATACTAGTCAGATGCTTGATGTGAAGGAGCGGCAAAGCATCGTCGCATTCGACTTGCGCACCGTGATCTGCATGCCGTTGCGCAAGCCGATGGTGCAAACCACCCGCGCCGAGCAGCCGGCGGGCGGAGAAGTGATGGGCGCGCTGTATGTGGATTCGCGGTTTGCTTCGCACGACATCACCAGCGTTAGCCACGATATTTTGCGGGCGATCGCGACGGAAGCGGCGCAGCTGATCGAGAACGCGCGCCTGGTGCAGGCCGAAGAAGCCGGACGTCGTTACCAGCAGGAATTGGGAATCGCGGCATCGATCCAACAGCGCCTACTGGCGGTGACCCTGCCCGAAGTACCTTTCGCGCGCGTGAATGGGCGCAACCTGTCTTGTAAGGAAATCGGAGGCGATTTCTTCGAGGCGGTGAATACGCCGCAAGGTCTGGCCGTGGTTTTGGCGGACGTCAGCGGCAAGGGAGTTTCGGCCGCGCTGCTCGCTTCGATTCTTCAGGGCATGGTTTACTCGCAGCTGATCTCGGGCATGCCGCTGGTGGAAATCGTCGACGCCGTCAATCGCTTCTTCACCTACAAGCACATCGGCGAGAAGTACGCGACGATGATTATTACGCGCCTGCGTAACGATGGCGATCTGGAATACGTCAACTGCGGACACGTTCCGCCGGTGTGGATCTGCGGCAATGAGGTGCTCCGGCCCTCGCATGGCAACCTACCGGTAGGGCTAATCGCGGAAGCGACGTACTCGAGCGATCGCTGCCAGATGAGGGCGGGAGATCGGCTGATCCTGGTGACTGACGGCGTCACCGAAGCGGAAAACGCGCGCGGAGATATGTTTGACAGCGAGCGCCTGGAAGAGGTGGCGGGGAAAAGCGCATCGATGGAAGACGTGTTCACCGCCGTCGCCGATTTCTGCGGTGGTACGCCGCTCAACGACGACTGCACAGTCGTCGAACTGTCGTACACGGGCACGTAGGACGGTTCAAGGCGAACCCCGAACTGTCTGGGAACTCCGGTACGAACGCTCTGGAATCGTTTCTCCTCCTGAGATAACGTGTGCCGCACTATCTTGCTCTATCTTGCTTCATGCACACCAAGCACTTACCCCTTGCTATCCGATATCTTGTTCGATAACCCGATACCGGTAGTCCTCAAAAGTGCCAAGAAGAGCGCCAGTGCCTGCCAACCTGAAAACGATGCCCTGACGCGGGGTCACGTTACCGTGGTGCTCTTCTGCTCTGGTCAGACACGCCGTAGATTCAAGGTGAGGTTCACCGGCAATCGGCGTTATGGCACTTTCCTCACGACGCTCCGCCTTTGTTTTTACGACCGTGATTCTCGTGTGCTCAATCTTCAGCGCTTCTTCCCCGGCGCAAACGCAACCAGACGCGACGAGCAAACGGCGGGTGGTGGAGCGGAGTGCTCCGGTGTATCCACCATTGGCGCGCAATCTGGCGCTGGAGGGAGTTGTCCGGCTTGAAGCCGTCGTCGCTCCCGATGGGAGCGTCAAGACCGTGGTCATTAAAGGCGGTCATCCGGTGCTGGCGCAGGCGGCAGTGAAGACGGTAAGTCAATGGAAGTGGGAACGAGCCCCGCGTGAATCCAGCGAGTCGGTCGAGGTAAAATTCTCGCGCGAGTAAGGAACGGGATCTCTACAGGAATCGACCGGGCAGCCTGCTAGGGCTTCGCGCTGGGATTGATCTCAACCGTCGACCAGGTCTTGTCGGCGGCGTGACACAGCTTTTCCAAGGCGCAATCGGCGCATTTTGGACTGCGCGCCACGCATAGTTTGCGGCCGTGCCAGATCACTTCGTGAGAGAAATCGGTCCAGCGCTCGCGCGGGATGATCCGCATCAGATCTTCTTCAATTTTCTTTGCGTCTTCCTGCTGGGTCAGTTCCAGGCGGCGTGAAATTCGCGTTACGTGCGTGTCCACGACCACGCCTTCGTTCTTCTTGAACCAGGTTCCGAGGACGACGTTGGCGGTTTTGCGGGCGACTCCGGGGAGGGTCAGCAACTCGTCCATCGTTTGCGGCACCTGTCCGCCAAAGTCGGCGACTACTTTGCGCGCCGCGCCGACCACCGACTTCGATTTGTTGCGAAAGAAGCCGGTGGAGCGGATGTCGGGCTCCAGTTGTTCGGGCTCAAGCGCGGCGAAGTCCTGCACGGTCGGGTATTTTTCGAACAGCATTGGAGTGACCAGGTTGACCCGCACGTCGGTGCACTGGGCGGAAAGAATCGTCGCCACCAGCAGTTCCCATGCGTTGCGGTGGGTGAGAGCGCACGTCGCGTTGGGATAAAGCCGGTCAAGGCCAGCGATGATCTGACGAACGCGCGCCGGAGCTAGGGGCTCATAGGCGGAGGCGCGTTTCGCGGTGCGTTTCGGTCGCGATGCGGGCTTTGTTTTTAGGACAGGTGTCTTCTTCAAGGGCGCAGCAGTGACGCGGCGCGCACCTTCGTGACGTCCGGTGCGGCTCGGTTGACGCGGCACAATTCCGCGAGTCATGGTTCTCCTCCTGGGCAGGGTTCATGGTAACAAAGCCATCGACCCGCGGCGGCCACATATACGACGAAGGTAACCCCGCTGCAATTGACGGCTTGGCGACCCGGTGAGTAGTCTGAGAACCAAGGGAGAAACTGTGGCCGTAAAGACGATTAAACTCGGACAAGTCTGGCGCCAGGATACAACCGGCCAGGATCACCTTGTCACCAAGGTGTACAGCGAAGTGTTCACGCAATACGCGGTGCTGCGACCGGCCGAAGTCACGGCGCCGGACGCGCCGGTGGTGAAGGTGAAGGTCGCAAAATCCGCCGAAGGAGTCACCCTGCCCGGCTTCAGCTTTACGCAGGAAGGGGCGTTCTGAAACCTTGTGTTGATAGGCCTCGCCTTCACACTTGTCATCCTGAGCGAAGCGAAGGACCTGCTTTTCGCCGGGCCGCAACTTTGATGGCATGACCGAGAAAATCCTCACCGTACTTTTCGTTTTTATCAGCTCTCTGGTGGCGGCGACCGGCTATGCCGGCATCACGCTGCTGATGGCGATTGAGTCAGCGTGTATTCCGCTGCCCTCCGAACTGATCATGCCGTTCGCGGGGTACCTCGTCTATACCGGCGCAATGAAATTGGTCTGGGCGGCGACGGCGGGCGCGATCGGCTGCAATCTGGGCTCGCTGGTGGCCTACGAAATCGGCTGCTATGGCGGACGCCCGCTGGTCGTGCGCTATGGACGCTGGATCCTGATGGGCCACCGCGAACTCGACTGGGCCGACCGATTCTTTCTGCGTTGGGGAGATATGGCGGTTTTCATTGCGCGCCTGTTGCCGGTGATCCGAACGTTTATCGCGCTGCCGGCTGGGATTGCCCGCATGCCGCGCGGCAAGTTTCACATCTATACGTTCCTCGGTTCGTGGCCGTGGTGTTTCATGCTGGCGTACTTCGGGATGAAAATGGGCGAGAACTGGCGGTCGCTGGGCAAGTACTTCCACAAGTTCGATGCGGTGATTGGCGCGTTGCTGGTGGCCGGGATGGTCTGGTTCCTGTGGTCGCACTGGCAGAACCGGCTGCGGGTCAGCGAATAAACGGAAAAAGCGTGTACCACGGGGTCCTCGGGGGAAATGCTTGCAATGGGGGAAGTTTTTCCTGCCGTTAAGACTATGCGCTACTGCTCCGCGAGTCTTAAGATAGGTGGCCATGCAGCTATGGTTTGCGCGCGGAAGCGAAGTCAGCATTCGCGAACAGCTTGTGACTCAGGTGGTACTCGGCATTCTGGGCGACGACCTGGCGCCCGGCCAGCGCCTGCCGAGCACGCGGGAATTGGCCCGACGCTTTCACGTCCATCCCAACACAATTAGCGCGGGCTACCGGCAATTGACGCGGGAGCGCTGGGTTGAATACCGGCGCGGGAGCGGCGTTTTTGTACGGGCCAATAAGCCGGAGATGACAGCGTCGTCCGGGCTGGCGCTTGATCAGATGGTTGCCAACCTTTTTCGTTCGGCACGCAAGGCGGGCGTACCTCAGGGTGTTTTGCGCGCCCGTCTGCGCCAGTGGCTTGAACTGCAACCGCCCGATCATTTTCTGCTGATCGAACCGGAAGAAGAACTCCGGAGAATTGTGGCGTCGGAGATCGAGCAGGCCGTGAATACGCCGGTCGTGAGCTGCGGATTGGAAGATTGCGCAAAACTGGTGGAGGGCAGCATTCCAGTTGCGCTTCCGAACCGGCTGACAACAGTGCGTCAGGCCCTGCCGGACGGTACGGAAGTACTGGAATTACATTTTCGCTCGGTGACATCGTCCTTGGCGGAGTGGTTGCCCGCGCCATCCGGCGCGCTGGTTGGCGTCGCATCAAGTTGGCCGGATTTCCTCAAGCTGGCGCGCACCATGCTCAGTGCCGCAGGCTTCCATCCCGACGGCCTGGTGTTCCGCGATGCGCGCAAACCGAACTGGCAGCGGGGATTGAAACAGACGGCCGCCGTGGTGTGTGACTCAATCACGGCAAGGGACCTCCCCCAGGGTTGCCGCGCGATTCCTTTCGCTCTCTTGGCCGAGTCGTCGATGGATGAACTCAAGCGCTATTTAGGGTTCGTAAGCCAGCCGCTCGGATCGTCTTGATCGCTTTGCAAGGCTGCGCAAATTCGACCTCTGCATACTCGTGAAGCCGCTCAAGCGGAGTGGGCGAACCCTAAGCGAGAGGGAAAGCCCCTGCCATGTGACACTCCAAAAACTGTCACAAACGCGCAATTGCCGCGGGCACGCCGATCCTACGATGGGTGCATGAAATACACAAAATGTTTCTGCTTCCTGATGGCGGTCATTCTTCCGGCAACAACAGCGCTGGCACAGACAAGCGAACGCTGGCCGTCGGACGAATCTGCAACGAGCGACGACGTTGCGGCGGCGCGGCGACCGTACACACAGAACGCCGACCGGCAAGGCGACAACAAGGGAAACACTCTGGCGCAGGTTGGGCGACGCGGCGGGCCACCTTTTTCCGCCCACGGGGGATATCCCCGTCGTGAAGGCTACGCTTCACCGCGGGCGGGCCATCCGAACGCGGGGCACCTTCTGATCGGGGCTGCAATCGGCTTCGGCATTGGGGCCACGTTGGTCGGGATCAACAGCGCCCGCAACGGGACTCCGGTCGGAGGCGGCGTGATCCTCGGTGGTTCGCTGTTTGGATTCATCGGTGGGGCTTTTGGCTCGGCCATTGGCGGGTCTCACACCTTCGATCATCGCGGGAGATTTTATTTGCCATCCGTGCCCGAGGAAGAGCAGGCTGATCGCGGGTCCGAATCCCAGGTTTCTCATGCCGGGGAGAGATCTTCGGGAGAGCCGGTTTCTTCTAGATTGACATTACCCAGTCAACCGGTCGTTGCCGAAGCAGGGGATCAGCCTTTGCGAAGGATGGCAACGGTCCCCTAGTTTAGTTGCTGAGTACTTTCTCTCGCTCCAGAGCGTCTTGAATTTCCTGGCTTACCGAACTGGGCAGGGCGAATTCGAGGACTTCGTCCACGGTTTTGACGTAGTGGGGAGTCAGTCCCAGCAACTGCTCGGGGGTTAGATCTTCTTCCAGGTTGGTTTTGTTTTCGGCGGGCAGGATTACGTCGTGCACTCCAGCGCGTTTGGCGGCGAGGACTTTCTCTTTGATACCGCCTACGGGGAGGACGTTTCCGCTGAGGGTGATTTCTCCGGTCATGGCGGTTAACGGACGTACTTGCTTGCCGGTTAGCAAAGACACTAACGCGGTCACGATGGTGACGCCAGCCGAGGGGCCATCTTTGGGGATGGCTCCGGCGGGGACGTGGATGTGGATGTCGTGGGTGGCGAAGAATTCCTCGTCGATGCCCAAATGCTTGGCGTTGGAACGCACCCAGCTCAGGCCGGCTTGCATGGATTCGCGCATCACGTCTTGAATCTGGCCGGTGATGGTGAGTCCGCCTTTGCCTTTCATCTGGTTGGCTTCGACGAAGAGGACATCGCCGCCGGACGGGGTCCAGGCGAGGCCGACGACGACGCCGGCGCGCTTGGTGCGCTCGGCGATTTCGCCTTCGCTGCGGACTTTGATGCCGCCAAGAAATTCCTGAATGATCTCCTTGGTAATTACCAGCTTGTCGTTCTTGCCTTCGGCAATGCGGCGCGCCTGCTTGCGGCAGATGGTGCCGATGGTGCGTTCGAGGTTGCGGACTCCGGCTTCGCGGGTGTAGTGGCGGATGATGTAGCTAACCGCCTCCTCGGGGAAGTCGATCTGGTCTGTGGTGATTCCGTTTTCTTCGATCTGGCGCGGGATCAGGTACTGGAACGAGATGTGAATTTTCTCTTCTTCGGTGTAGCCCTGAAGCTCGATGATCTCCATGCGGTCGCGCAGGGGTTCGGCGATGGGATCGAGCTGGTTGGCGGTGGTGATGAAAAGGACTTTCGAGAGGTCGAAGGTCACGTCAAGATAGTTGTCGCGGAAAGTGGCGTTCTGTTCGGGATCGAGCGCTTCGAGCAGAGCGGAGGCGGGGTCGCCGCGGAAGTCGCGTCCTACTTTGTCGATTTCGTCGAGCATGAAGACGGGGTCTTTGGTTTCGGCGCGGCGAATGCCCTGAATGATCTGGCCGGGCAAGGCTCCGATGTAGGTGCGGCGATGGCCGCGGATTTCGGCTTCGTCGTGGACTCCGCCGAGCGAAAGGCGCGTGAATTTGCGGCCCAGCGCGCGGGCGATGGATTTGCCCAGCGAAGTTTTGCCGACTCCTGGAGGGCCGACGAAACAGAGGATCGGGCCTTTCATACTGGGCTTTAAGCGGCGCACGGAAAGGTAGTCGAGGATGCGGTCTTTTACTTTTTGCAGATCGTAGTGGTCGGCGTCGAGAATTTCCTTGGCCTTGGGGATTTCGATTTCTCCGCCGGAAGTTTTGTTCCACGGCAGCACGGCCAGCCACTCGATGTAATTGCGCGTGACCGAATAATCGGCGGCCATGGGCGACATGCGGGCGAGGCGTCCGAGTTCCTTGAGGGCCTCTTTTTTTACATCGTCGGGCATGCCGGCGGATTCGATTTTTTGCTTGAGTTCTTCGGTGTCGCGGGCGCCTTCATCCTGCTCGCCCAGTTCTTTTTGGATCGCCTTCATCTGTTCGCGAAGGTAGTACTCACGCTGCGTCTGCTGCACGCGATCCTGGACTTCGGATTGGATCTTGTTGCGCAGTTGCTGGACTTCCAGTTCTTTGGCCAGGTGCTGGTTGATTTTTTCGAGGCGGGTGCGGACGTCGGTGGTCTCAAGCGTCTCTTGCTTGTCGGAGGTGGAGAGCGACGGGAGCGACGAGGCGATGAAGTCGACCAGGCGTCCGGGCTCTTCGATGTTCATGGCAACGGTGGAGAGTTCGTCGGAGAGCGTGGGCGAGCCGGCCACAATTTGCTGGAACAGGGTTAGGACGTTGCGCTGTAGCGCTTCGATTTCGGAATCCTTGGGAGGAATGATCTCCGCGATGGTGGTGACGCGGGCGCGCATAAAGGGCGTCAGTTGCGCGAAATCGGCGAGGCGGACGCGCTCCAGGCCTTCGGCGAACACGAAGAGGCTCTGGTTGGGCATCTTGACGACTTTGTGCACGACGGCCAGCGTTCCGATGGAGTAGAGGTCGGTGGGCTGCGGCGAATCCACGCGGGCCTCGCGCTGGGCGACGACGACGATGGTCTTGTCTTCGCCGAGCGAGTTGATCAACTGGACGGAGCTTTCCCGGCCGACCGTCAGGGGCAACACGGCGTGGGGGAACAGGACCGTGTCGCGGACGGGCAGAATGGGCAGCGAGCGGTCGGTGGTTTCGGAAGAATTGAGTTCGGTGTTGGTAATATCGGTCATGATTTCCCTATGAGTGACTTGCACTCAACTTTGATGAACTGAACTGGCAAAAAGATGCAAGCTCTTGGGCTAGGCTGTTGAATTCTAGACCTTTTTCCGCCTTTTGCAAGATACGGAAAGGGCATTGTCCCCCTCTAGTAACCTTAATGCTTCCACTCGGTTTTGGGTTCAGGGTACTGGCAAGCGGGGGAACTGTGCAGTGCGGCTGCTCACAGCAGGTTGTGATGAATCTTGGAAGGGTGCGCCGGCTTATTGCACGGCTTATTGCACATCCACAATCTTCAGGGTGGTGACCTGTTTTACCCAGCGCGCCATTCTTTTCTCATCGGGGATGACGAGGCGGTAGGGGCCTTCCTTGGCGTCAAGCGGCTTGCCGTCTCGGGCGAAGGCCAGAACAATCTGCTTATCGGTGAAGGCGGGGTCGAGCTCGGGTAAGGCGATCACGACATGATAGTCATCGGCGGCTTCCACCAAGAGGCAGGAGGCCATGCGTTTTCCTTTTAGAGTCTCGCCGAGGGTCACGCCCGCTTTTTCCAATACGGCTTTGAGAGGGATGCCTTCGAAGTTGCTGCCATGTTGGCACTGCCCGCGACGACCTTCACATGCGGCAGAGCATCGATGTCGGATCGGGTTAGGACGGTCTGCTTTCCAGCTTCCGTTTGAACGGTTAGCTGCTGAGACGAGGCGAGTACGGTTAGCAGCGCGAGGAGCAACGCGAAGAAGAAAAGGCGACGTCTCATTTCACACCTCTCAATTTCACACCTCACCTTCAAGCTATCCCCATCAGACCCGGAGAATCATGACCTCGGTCGCTTTGATGAGGGCGGCGGCGGTCTGGCCGGCCTTCAATTGCATCTCTCTCGCGGAGTTGGCGGTGATGATCGAAGTAATCTGCTGGGCGCCGATGGAAATTTTGACCTCTGCCATTAGGCCGCTTATGCGGACCGAATCGATGCGGCCCACGAGCTGATTGCGCCCGCTGACGCGGCGGATGACCTGTGATCTTTCTTGCTCGGTGCGGCCGCGAGTGCGGAAGAGCAGCTTGTCGACTTCGGTTCGCGGGATGCGGTGGTGTCCGCCGGCGGTTTGAATGCTGCGAATCTTTTTCTTGTAAATCCACTGCTTGATGGTGGGGAAGCTGACGCCCAGCTGCAAGGCTGCATCGCGAAGGTGGAGCAGATCGTCGGAATTAGGACCGGCACTCCGCGCGGATTTACGCTTCTGCGGCATCGGAACGAAATCGTACAGCCATTGCAGGGTACGGTCAACATGCTAGTTCCCTAACGGAATCGCCAGCCCTCCTTTATGAATGCATATATACGCATAATATTTGACAGCATAACCGTATCTCATATACATTCCGGAGTTCTTGGATTCAAGACTGATTTTGGGAGGCCCTCAATGCGCAGCGCTGCCTTGTTTTTCGCCGTGCTAGTTCTCTCTCTTTCCTCCACCTTGTCCTCCGCACAGGCGAGCCTTTCCGGCGTGGTGACGGACCAAACCGGCGCAGCCCTTCGCGATGCCGCGGTGACAATCAAGAACGTGGACACAGGTGAAACGCGCACGATGACAAGCGACGGTGGGGGGCACTTTCAAACGTCCGGCCTGCCTCCGGGGCGCGTCGAGATTCGAGCCGCAAAACAAGGATTTGGCGAAACGCACACGGGAATCAGCCTGGCGGTTGGCCAGAACGCGACGGTCGACATTAAGATGCAGCGCGGCCTCCCCGACCCCTGCGCGAGCGGCCACGAGTTCGCCACCACCGATTGCACGCTGACCTGGCACGGCATCACGCTGTACGGTGCGTATGACGTCGGCGTCGGCTGGGTCAGCCACGGCTTACCGGAAAACGGCTCTAACTATGAAGGCGAATCTCTGGTGAACCGAAACGGCTATCAACATCGATTCCTCGTCGCACCGAACAACCTGTCGCAGACGGGGTTTGGCATCAAGGGTAAGCAAGAGTTTGCGCCCGGCTGGTTCGTTGTGTTCAACGCTTCCACGGGCATCAATCCGCAGTCCGGCCTGCTCGCCAACGCGTCCGCCACCCAGATCGTCAACAACGGCCTTCCCCGGGCCAGCTATTCGTTCGCCATTGACGGCGCGCGCGCGGGCCAACCGTTCAATGACCAATACTATGGCGGTATATCGTCCACGCACTTCGGCGAGCTGACCTTCGGCCGCCAGCGCTCTCTCGGCACCGACGCCATGCTCCAGTACGATCCGGCCAGCGGCGCATATTCTTTTTCTTACATCGGGTATAACGGCACGATGGCCGGCGGCGGCGACACTGAAGACTCCCGTTGGGACGACGCCGTGAAGTATCGCCTCACCCTCGGCCCGGTCCATTTCGGCGCGATGTATAAATTCGCCGATGGTTCCGCCGGTTGCTACGACCCCGCAGCAGCCGCGGGGAACCCATGGACCGCGACCTCCTGCACTCCGCAATCCGCGCACAACAACGCCTGGGGATTCGACCTCGGCGGAACCATCGGCCCAGACAGGCGCAAGTTCTCCGCCGACGCCGTCTTCCAGCATTACAACCAGGCGATCAGCGTATTGAACCCCTTGCTGGGGCCGCAGAGTTCCGCGACGCCGCATCTGGGGTATACACAGTCGCTCACTGACAGCATCGATACAACCCCTATCAACGGCGGCGACGGCCTCGGCCCCAATCTGATCTCAACGGACAACACCGTCTATGGCATCGTGACCGACAACAACGCAGTGATGGTCGCCGTCAAATATACGTGGGATCCAATCAAGTTCTTTGCCGGCTACGAATACATCTGGCAGAACAACCCGCAGAACCCGTTGGGGGTTGGCGCCTCGGACCAGGGCGGTTACATCATGAGCGGGGTCGAAGACAACAATCTTGATTCCGAAAAGTTGGTGAATATCTGGTGGACGGGCGCGAAGTACACCTACCGCAGCAAAACCGACTTCACCTTTGCCTGGTATCAACAGCGGCAGAACGACTTCCGTCTTCCGCCGACCTGTTCGGCCTCAGCCGGCTTCCGCGCTTCCTGCGCGGGCACCCTCAACGAGGGGTCCTTCTATCTGGATCATCACTTCACCAAGCGTTTCGACGCTTTTGCTGGAATTGCGTATTCCTGGGTGAGCGGCGGTCTGGGCATCGCCATTCCTCATGGCCCCGGAGTCCCGTATAACTCAGACAATAACTTTGCTCCGACAGTCGGGAGTCGTTTCACCTTCTGATCGCTTCCGCGGATTTCTTGCGCGTTTTTGGGCCGCTCAGGAGTGATAGCGAAGTCTTGACCTTGCACACCGCGCTGGCGCTAAGGAAGCAGAATTTGTGGGCTTGCTAAAGCCGCCGCAGTGTTCGTGAAACTTCCTCACCCTTCCACGCGTAGTACCGTGTAGCATCGCCGGCAGCGAGGAGGCGCCATGACACCGATTAAGAAGACCGCGCGCATTGCAGGCCTTTGGTATCTGATGTTCGCACTCGGGCCATTCTATCTGCTGTACGTTCCTTCGCAGACCATTGTGCACAACGACGCGGCGGCAACCTCAGCCCGGATCATTGCCCACGAGCGGCTATTCCGCTTCGGGTTACTCGCCGAGACCCTAGGAGCCGTGGTGTTCATCGGCCTAGCACTGGCGCTCTATCGTCTGTTCGAGGACGTGGACCGGCACCGCGCGCGCCAGATGGTTGGGCTGGTTCTGGTATCGTCCGCGCTCATTCTCGTGGGCGTCGTGTTCAATGCGACGGCGCTCATCGTGTTTCGCGGCGGAGGTGGCGTGGCGGCCTTCGATGAGCACACCCGGGAGGCAATCGGCATGCTGCTGATCCGGTTGCACGGGCAGTCGAACGGGGTCAACGAGATGTTCTGGGGACTTTGGCTACTTCCTTTTGGCTGGTTGGTCTCGCGCTCGCGGTTCCTGCCCCGCTGGCTCGGGTACTGGCTGCTGCTCGACGGCATCTGCTGGGTCGTCTTGGCCGTGACAGAATTCCTCGCGCCTGCGTATAGCGATGTCCTGTTCCACGTGTTTCAGCCAGCGTTCTTCGCCGAACTCGCCATCATGCTGTGGCTGCTGATCGTCGGTGCGAAGGAAAACGCGCTGACGGCCGACGCAGGTGCAAGCTAGCCGCAATCGGCGCTGGGTAGTTGGGGTAAAGACCGCATTGTTTCCGGCTTGTAGCGACACGACGAACTGTGCCCTTCCCCAAACCGGCGCGAGACGGAATTTTTCCGCGGCCTCTGAAGTCGTGCCTTCCCAAGACCATTTATGAGACCAGTTTCGAATACAGCTCAGGCCTCCTCGTAGATTCCGAGGACTTTTACAAGGTCGGTAATTTCGCCTAGATGGCGGAGCGCGTTGCGCGAGGCTTCGTCGTCGCCGCGGAGCAGGTCCACGAAGAAGACGTATTCCCAGGGGCGGCCGCGCATGGGGCGCGATTCGATCTTGCTCAGGCTGATGTCGCGCAGGGCGAAGACGCTGAGCGCCTTGAACAAGGCTCCGGGAATGTTCTTCAGGCTGAAGGCGAGCGAGGTTTTGTTGGCAGCGCGATGGTTTGTCGTTCGCGGCTTTCCGCGGCCCGTCGTTCCTTTATTGATGAGAAAGAAGCGGGTGAAGTTCTTCTTGTCGTCCTCGATTCCGGCTTTCAGGATTTTCCCCTTGTAGACGGCGGCGGCGCGACGGCTGGCGATGGCCGCGGCATCCGGCAATTGCTCCGCGACGATGTGCTTTACGCTTCCCGCGGTGTCGTAGAAGGGAACGGCTTGCAGGTGCGAATTCCCGGCAAAGAGGTCGCGGCACTGGTCGAGGGCGACGGGGTGCGAGAAGACGCGGCGCACGGCGCTCAGTTTTGTGCCGGGGAGCGCGATCAGATTGTGGACGATGCGCAGGCGAAATTCGCGGACGATGTGTACGTCGCGGCTCAGAAGAAGATCGAAATGTTCGGCGACGGAACCGGCCAGCGAGTTTTCGATGGGGATGACGGCGCAGTCGACGGCGCCTCGCTGCACGCGGTCGAAGACTTCGAGCGAACGGGCACAGGGTACGATGGTCGCGCGCGGCAACATGATTTCCGCCGCTTCGTGGCTAAAAGAACCGAGTTCTCCCTGGATGGCAATCTTCATGGGCTATCTCCTCTGCGAGCATCGCTTAAGATGGTTCCGTGTCTGCACTCTTGTTCCGAATCGAGGCCGACGGCCCCATACGCATCGTGCGACTTACTTCGCCCGACGGAACCAATCGCCTGACAAGCGGTTGCGTGCGCGCGCTGACGGGCGCCATCGGTGAATTGAGAGACGAACTGAAAAGACACGTCCGACCACTGATCATAACCGGCAATCGGCAGTTTTTTTCTGTCGGCGCCGATCTAAACGAAATTGCAGCGCTGACAGGCCCTGAAGCCTATGAATTTTCAGGTATGGGACAAGCGCTGATGAACGCCATTGCCGGCTATCCCGCGCAGGTCGTCGCCGCGATTGAAGGCCACTGCATGGGCGGAGGTCTGGACCTCGCGCTGGCCTGTCAGCGCAGGATTGCCGCGCCCCACGCCGTCTTCGGTCATCGCGGCGCCGCCCTCGGCCTCATGACGGGTTGGGGAGGGACGCAGCGCTTGCCGCGGCTGATCGGGAAGGGAAGAGCGATGGAACTCTTTGTCGCCGCCGAAAAAATCTCCGCGGCGCGAGCTCTGGAAATTGGATTGGTGGATGCGATCGCCGACGATCCCGTAGCGGAGGCTATGCGCCGACTGCAAGTGAATCGCTAACTCCTTGCTGCGACGCTCAGTGAATTATGCCTGCGTCACGCGGGCGAGGGCGTCCGCGCCACATGTGGGCCTACACGACCAGGGACCAGTTCAGAAACGCCCACAGCCAAACCAGATTCAGGCATCCGAAGGCTGCTACATAGAAACTGAATTGCCGCCGGTTCCAGTGGCTTTGCGCGTAGCTTCCCAGAGCCAGGAACGCGGGGTAAACCGGGAGCAGATAGCGCACGGCGCCGACCGCTGGCCGCCCCGCATACAGCAACATCTGGAGAACCACGGCCAGGGCGAAGAGTTTGTCCTCGAGACGGACTTCGTGACGCAGGCTGAGCGCCACCACTAGGACGATGAGACCGAGCCGGATGGCGAGAAGCGCATCGTGTTGCGCGATGGGCGCTCGCAGCGATTCCCACATGCCCACCCAAGGCGGAGCGATCGCCATCCCCTGGTGCAGCCGATAGGCTTCGACGACTGACGGGCGTCCCGACCAGCGTAGCCAGCTCCAATAGCCCAGCACGCCGAGAGGCGTGAGGAATACGACCAGCGAGGCGGCGCGCCGGCTCCGCAGCGCGAGGATGCACAAGGGGATTGCAACCAGCACGCCGGAGGGGCGGCCTAATCCCGCCAGCAGCCCGCACAGCACTGCCGGCCACCAGCGACCGGCGCGCGCGAAAATGACCGCCCACACGATCAGAGCGATCGTCAAAGATTCGGCGTATCCGGCGAAGAGGGCAAAGCTGGCAGGCCAGACCGCGAGCAGGAGCAGCATGCGGATTCGCCCGGTCCCGGTCAGGCTGGGGTCGGCGAGGCGCAGCAATCCCCAAAAGAAAAAAAACGCCCCTGCTGTCGACACACATAGGGCCGCGGCGGTTGCGGGGAGAACCCAACTCACGATCCGGATCGCCGCCGGATACAACGGATAGAAGATCACCGCCATGGGCCGGTCGTAACCATGTTGCGCGATGCGCAGATACCACAAGGTGTCGAAGCGTTCCCAAATCCCGAGGAGCGCATAGTGCAGACCGTGGGGCGAGGGCAAATTGTCGGTGAGCGCGTTGCTGCGAATCAATGCGGGGTCCGGCCGCAGAAAAAGCGCAAGCGCGGCGGCGGTCGCGGAGAAAACGACTCGCAAGGCAGCCGTAATCGCCAGCGCGATCTGCCAGTCTGGCCGGGATGCGAGTTTCCGCGACATGGTTCGATTGTAGCGCCGCGCCTTGCGGCACTTGCAGAGGTGAGTGGTTGCTCGCCGCCGACGGCCCCGCTGGTATAGTAAGGAGTTTCGTAAATACCGAAGAGTCTGCCCTCATGCGCGAGCGTACAGAATCTACTGCCATCACGATCGACAACGTGCTCCCTACCAAGGTCGACCCCAGCTCTCTTCGCTTCGAATCGAATATGCGGGCGCTGGCGGATCTAGTCGCGCAGGTGCGCAACGAAGAGGAAACCATTCGCGAGGGCGGCGGCTCGAAGGCCATTGACAACCAGCACGCCAAGTCGCGGCTCACGGCGCGGGAACGGATTCAGCTGCTGGCCGATCCGGGATCGTTTTTCGAACTGGGGCTCTATGCCGCTCACAAGATGTACGAAGAGTGGGGAGGAGCGCCGGCGGCGGGCGTGATCACGGGACTGGCGCGAATCCAAACGCGCATGGTCATGCTCATCGTGAACGATGCCACGGTCAAGGCGGGCGCGTTCTTTCCGATGACCGCGAAAAAAGTGATTCGCGCGCAAAACATCGCGATCGAAAATCGCATTCCGACGATTTATCTGGTCGACTCGGCTGGAGTGTTTCTGCCGCTGCAGGAGGATGTTTTTCCCGACACAGACGATTTCGGGCGCGTCTTTCGCAACAATGCGGTCATGTCGGCCCTGGGCATTCCGCAGATTGCGGCGATCATGGGCATGTGCGTTGCGGGGGGCGGGTATCTCCCGGTGATGTGCGATCACGTTTTGATGACGGACGGGAGCGGGCTGTTTCTTGCCGGGCCCGCGCTGGTGCAAGCTGCGATCGGGCAGAAAGTTTCCGCCGAGGAGTTGGGTGGAGCCGCGATGCACTCGGCCATCAGCGGCACGGTCGATTTCCGGGAGCCGAACGACGAAGCTTGCATTAACCGTATCCGTTCGCTGATTGAAAAGTGGGGATACCGGCGGCAGTCTTTGTGGGACCGCAAAAAGCCGGTGGACCCGGCGATGCCGGCGGAAGAAATTTACGGCGCCTACGATGCCTCGCCGGCGCGTCCGTACGATATGAAAGAAATTCTGGCGCGCATTGTGGATGAAAGCCGCTTTGACGAGTACAAGCCGGAGTATGGCAAGACGCTGATCTGCGGATATGCGCGGATTGGGGGCTTCGCCGTCGGCATTGTTGCCAACCAGAAACTGCACGCGCATCAGACCGACCACGAAGGCCATAAGCGCGTGGAGTTCGGCGGCGTCATCTATACGGAGTCCGCCGAAAAGGCTGCGCGCTTCATCATGGACTGCAACCAGAATTTGATTCCGCTGGTATTTTTTCATGACGTGAACGGCTTCATGGTTGGGCGCGATGCGGAGTGGAGCGGCATCATCAAAGCCGGAGCGAAAATGGTGAATGCGGTATCGAATTCCGTCGTGCCAAAGATCGCCGTGATTGTCGGCGGCTCGTTTGGCGCCGGACACTATGCCATGTGCGGCAAAGCGTTCGATCCGCGATTTGTCTTTGCCTGGCCTACGGCGAAATATGCGGTGATGAGCGGGGATGCTGCCGCCGGGACGCTGGTGGAAATCAAAGTGAAGCAACTGGAGCGTAGTGGCAAGAAATTGAGCGACGAAGAGAGAAAAGAACTGTTCGATTCGACGAAGAAAACATACGAAGAGCAGACTGACCCACGTTATGGCGCCGCGCGGCTTTGGATCGACAAGATTATCGATCCGATGGAAACGCGGCAGGCCATCACGCAGGCGCTGGAAGCGGCGTCGCTGAATCCGGACGTGGCGGAGTTTAAGGTGGGAGTGCTACAGACATGATTCACCACGGAGACACGGAGACACGGAGCAAACTTCGTCATGAGGAGCTCACTGAGAAGATCATTGGCGCCGCCATCGAAGTACATCGCGCGCTTGGTCCGGGTCTGCTGGAATCTGCCTACGAGGAATGCCTGTGCCGCGAACTGCATCTGCGCGAGTTAGCATTCCAGCGCCAAGTGTCGCTTCCGGTCGAATATAAGAGCGTCAAGCTGGATTGCGGTTATCGCCTCGACTTGGTTGTTCAAGATTCAGTCGTCCTTGAGCTGAAGTGCGTGGAGCACATTCTGCCAGTCCACGAAGCGCAATTGCTAACGTATCTCAAGCTGGCCGGCAAACGCGTCGGCATACTCACTAACTTCAACGTCGCAACACTGGTAAGAGGCGGCAGTGAGAAAGGTGTTATGAGGTTTTTTGGTTCTCTCCGTGCCTCCGTGTCTCCGTGGTGAAGATGCCTGAGCCAGTCAAACTCGTAGAGTGTCCCCGCGATGCCTGGCAAGGGCTCAAAGGGCAAATCCCTGCCGAGTTGAAGACCAACTATCTTCAGGCGGTGATCTCGGCTGGATTTAAGCACATTGACGCGGTCAGTTTTGTTTCTCCTAACGCCGTTCCGCAGATGGCCGACTCGGAAGAAGTTCTGAAAGAACTCGACGTGCCTGGCGATGTGGAAATCATCGGCATCGTGGTCAACGAAAAAGGCGCGCAGCGGGCGATTGCGACCGAGAAGGTGCGTACGCTCGGTTTTCCGTACTCCATCTCGCCGACGTTTTTGCAGAATAATCAGCGGCAGAGTTTGGAAGATGCCATCGAGGAACTGGAAAAGATCGAGAAGAAGGCGGACGAAGCCGGGGTGGGAACGGTCGTCTACATCTCGATGGCGTTCGGCAATCCTTACGGCGACGAATGGAGCGTCGACGAAATCGTGGCGGCGGTGGGCTTGCTTGAGTTGCAGGAGATTCGCACGATTTCTCTCGCCGACACGGTAGGGCTGGCGCCGCCGGAGAAAATTCAGGAAGTGGTTTCGGCGGTGATGGCCGAGTATGGTTACCTTGAAATTGGAGTCCACTTGCACAGCCGTCCCGATCAGGCTACCGCCAAGATCGTTGCGGCCTACGACGCTGGGTGCCGGCGTTTTGATTCCGCCATCGGCGGTCTAGGCGGATGTCCTTTCGCGCAGGACGCACTGGTGGGGAATATTGCAACGGAGACGGTAATTGAGGCCCTGGGCAAACGCGGCGCGCAATTGCCGCCGCTCAAGTCGCTGGACGCGCTGGTGCGAGTGACGGCTGAAATCGGGGCGAGGTACACAGCCTCAACGGCGGCGGATTGAGAATGCACAGAAAACTACTATGAATTACAAAACGCTCACGCTCACACTCGACTCCGCCTTGGCCACCATCACCCTCAACCGGCCCGACAAGCGCAACGCCGTCAGCTACGAACTGATTGACGATCTGATCCGCGCGCTGGACGAAGTGAGCAAGTCTTCCGCTCGCATTTTGATTTTGACCGGCGCGGGGAAGGCTTTTTGCTCGGGCCTGGATCTTGACGACCTGAAAGCCCTGATCGGACGTACGCCCGCGCAAAATCTGAAAGACTCGCGCACCATGGTCTCGCTGTTCCGTTCGCTCTATGAATTTCCCAAGCCGACGATTGCCGCGGTGAACGGCGCGGCCGTTGCGGGAGGCACGGGACTCGCGCTGCTCTGCGATTTCACGCTGGCCGTGCCAGAAGCCAAGTTCGGCTACACCGAGGTGCGGATCGGATTTGTGCCGGCCATTGTATCGACGTTTCTTTTGCGTCAGGTTGGCGAGAAGATTGCCCGCGATCTTTTGCTCACGGGACGCATCTTCGACGCGGCGGAAGCGCTGAAAATGGGGCTGATCAACGAGATTGTCCCGGCGGAAAAATTGCTCGATCGCGCTCGCGAACTGGCCGCGCTGTTGGCGGAGAACAGTCCCTTGTCGCTTCTTCATACCAAACGCTTGCTGACCGACCACGCGCGCGCGCAGCTCGATACGCAAATGGAAACGGCGATTCGCGAGAATGCCGGGATTCGCGAGAGCGCCGATTTCCGCGAAGGGATCACGTCGTTTCTGGAAAAGCGCAAACCGAAGTGGACGGGCCGATGAACGCCAACGACTCGACGATCGATAGTCCGACGGTGAATGAGACGCGCATTCGCGTCCGTTACGCTGAAACCGACCAGATGGGCGTCGTTTATCACGCCAATCATTTCGTTTGGTTTGAAGTGGGGCGGGTCGAACTGTTGCGCCAGCTTGGCTTCAGCTACAGAGATATGGAGCGCGAGGACGACTGCTTTATTGCCGTCGTCGATGCGCAGTGCCGTTACAAGGCTCCCGTGCACTATGATGACGAGGTTCTAGTGCGCACGCACCTGAAACAGGTTCGGGAAAAAGTGATTCGCTTCGGATACGAACTGCGGAAAGCGGAGACCGGTGAGTTGCTAGCCGAGGGCGAGACCACGCACATCGTGGCGAATGCGCGGATGAAAACTCGTGCGCTGCCCGAGAAATACCTGCGGGTGTTCCGCGCCGCCATTGGGAGATAGCTTTGCAAGCTCTGCATATCAACGGAAACGATCTGACGTTGGAAGACGTGCGCGAAGTGGCGCGCATGGAAACGCGCCGGCCTGTGCTTCTCGATCCCGACGCGCGCGAGGCCGTTGATCGCGCCCGCGCCGTGGTCGACGCGCTGGTCGCCAACAATAAAATTTCTTACGCCATCACGACGGGCGTCGGCAAGCTCAGCGACGTGCACATCGTGGGCGAGCAGGTCCGCGAACTGCAAGTGAATCTCGTGCGCTCGCATGCGGTGGGCGTGGGCGAACCGCTGGCCATCGCCGACACGCGCGCCATGATGCTGTTGCGCGCCAACTCGCTGGCGAAAGGCAACTCGGGCGTGCGGGCCATTACCATCGACACGATTTGCGAGATGCTCAATCGCGGCGTGACGCCGATGGTTCCATCGCAGGGAAGCGTGGGGGCGAGCGGGGATCTTGCGCCGCTGGCGCACCTGGCGCTGGCGCTGATCGGCGAAGGCGAATGCTTTGACGAGAAAGGCGCGCGCATCGCCAGCGCCGAAGCGTTGAAGCGCGCTCAGATCAAGCCGCTGGTGCTGGAGGCGAAAGAAGCGGTGTCGCTGATCAACGGCACGCAAGCGATGCTCGCCATCGGCGCGTTGATGCTGCTCGATGCGGAGACGCTGGTCGACTCCGCCGATGTGATTGGGGCGATGGCGTGCGATGCGCTCAAGGGAACCAACGTCGCGTTCGATGAGCGCATTCAAAAGGCTCGTCCCCATGCCGGGCAAAGCAAGACGGCGGCAAATCTGCGGCGACTGCTGGAACAGAGCGAGATTCGCGACTCGCATCGCGACTGCGGCCGGGTGCAGGACGCCTATTCGCTGCGCTGCATGCCGCAGGTGCACGGCGCGGTGCGCGATACGCTGGCTCATTGCCGCCGGGTGTTTGAGACGGAGACGAATTCGGCGGTCGATAATCCGCTGGTGTTCGTGAAGAACCCGAAAGCGATGGACGGAGAGGGCGACGTGCTTTCGGGCGGAAATTTTCACGGCGAGCCTCTGGCGTTCGCGCTCGACTTTCTGGCGATTGCCTTGAGCGCACTGGCGGGCATCAGCGAGCGGCGATTGGAGCGCATGGTGAACCCCGCGCTGAGCGAAGGGTTGCCGCCATTTCTCGCGCCGGGCGCGGGAATGAACTCGGGTTTCATGATGCCGCAAGTGACCGCGGCCGCGCTGGTGAGCGAAAACAAGGTGCTGGCGCATCCAGCATCGGTCGATTCGATCACGACGTCGGGGAATAAGGAAGACTTTGTCTCCATGGGGATGACGGCGGCGAACAAACTGAAAAGAGTGGTGGAAAACACGCGCAACACGCTGGCCATCGAGGCCATGGCGGCGGCGCAGGCGATCGACTTTCTGGCGCCGCTCAAGACGTCCAAACCCTTGCAGCAGGCGCACGCGGCGATCCGGGGGGTGTGCCGGACGATGGACAAGGACCGCGTGATGTATCAGGATTTCGCGCGCCTGGCGGAGTTGATCGCCAGCGGGAAGTTGGCCGATGTGGTGCATTGAGAAGGCTGCAAAACATTGCACAGTTTTCTGCTTTTTCTGTCGCTCGACGTGGTCAAAAATAAAGACTCGCCAAAACTATTGCCAACCGTGTCAGAACGGTCTAGGATTGCGCAATTCGCTCAACGGACCGGACTTGTCACGGGCGTTGTGTTCCACCGCGGCACATCGGGTTCACACTTCAATTCACATCGTCCGACGTCTTGGGTCAGGGTGTCCGTGTTCTTCGCGGCGCGCGGCTCCCGATTTCGGATTTCACCCACATTCTGAGGGAGGAAGTAATGAACCACAGGAAGACAGAAAATGCAGGGAGCAAGTTTCGTGGGCTGGGCGTCGTCGTTGTCGTAGCCATGAGTTGCGCGCTGCTGTCGGCCAGCACGGTCGGCGGCAAACTCGTTGCACACAACACGCCTGGTTATGTCTCCAACGCAAAAAGTCTCGGAAGCGAGGATCCGGCCAAGACGATTGAGGTCAGCATCTGGCTGGCTCCGCACAATCGCAGCGAGCTCGATGCCTTGGTGGGTCAACTTTACGATCGAACCTCCCCGAAGTATCGTCAATTCCTGACCCGGTCGCAGTTCGCGGCGCGGTTTGCACCGACAGCGGATGAAGCGAAGACCGTGCAGCAGTTTTTTGAAAGCCACAATCTGCACGTGGTGAAGGTGGGTGGGGACAACTTCTTTGTGAGGGCGCGAGGCCGAGTGGCCGATGTCCAGACGGCGTTCCACGTACAGCTCAACAAGTACCAGGTGGGAGACAAAGTAATCCGCTCCAACGACCGGGATCCCTATATTGACGGGCCAGCCGGGGCGCTGGCGAACTCCGTGGCTGGATTGGATACGGCCGTGTTTACGCATCCGCTGATGCAACGACCGAGCAGTCCTCCCAATGCCAAACCCAATGCGGCGGGTAACTCGAAAGCGGCACCGTCCATAACCCCGCTGTTCAGTAACATTTGCTTCAACGGCACGGAAACCGAGACGTTCTCGACCAACGGGAACGGCTCGCTTCCCATCGGGACCTATTCGGGAAACCACCTGAATATGATCACCACGACCACCCCGGGATGCGGTTACGAGCCGCAGGACATTCAGACGGCGTATAACCTGACCGGCCTCTATAACGAAGGCTATAACGGCGCGGGCCAGACGATCGGGATTATCGACTGGTGCGGATCGTCCACCATCCTGAGCGATGCGAATGCGTTCTCCGCGTATTTCGGATTACCAGCGCTGACCTTGGGAACAAACTTCAACATCACTTATCTTCCGACGCAGAGCGACTGCATCTCCGCGGATCAAGTGGAGATCAATCTCGACGTGGAGATGTCGCACACGATCGCTCCCGGCGCCAGCATCAATCTGCTCGTTCCTCCCTCGGCCAGCTTCCAGGACATCGACCAGGCATGGTATACCGCCATTGACGACGGCTTGGCCAATGTCATCTCCGGCAGCTATGGGGCGGAAGAACTGTATGTCGCTACGAGTGAGCTGGCGAACGGTAATCTGATTTCCGAGGTTGGCTCAGCGCTTGGAATCTCCTCGAACTTCTCTTCCGGCGACAGTGGTAACTTCACGTTCGGCTTCCCACAGTACTACCCGGCGTCGGTCAGCTATCCGGCGGATGTTCCCTATGCAACCGGGGTGGGTGGAGTGACGCTGGCGTTGAACGGGGACGGTTCCATCGCCTGGCAAGCGGGTTGGGGGAACACGGAAACTCTGCTGGCGGAAGAAGGGTTCATCGCCGACCCACCCGAGAACTTCGGCTTCACAGGCGGGGCGGGCGGCGGACCCAGCGGTTACTTTGCCAAGCCGCCGTATCAGAAGCATCTGGCAGGCAAATACCGTCAGGTTCCCGACGTTTCGTGGATGGCCGATCCCTATACCGGGGTTGCGATCCTGATCACGGTTCCGGATGCTGTTCCACTACAGCAATGGCAAATCTGGGGAGGAACGAGCGTGGCGTGTCCGCAGTTTTCGGCACTCTGGGCGATCGCGAACCAGGAAGCCGAAGCTGGAGGCGCAGGACCGCTGGGCCAGGCCGCACCCTATCTTTACAGCCTGCCGGCGGGAGCGATCTACGACGTTGTTCCTCAGAAGTCCAAGCACAACGTGACCGCGAGCATTCAGGAGCCCGGCCTCACCAACGTCTACACGGCGGCGGAAGTGGCTGGGGTGACAGGACCGTTCATCAGCGCGATTTGGGACTATGCTTTTTACGAAGACACCGCGCTGGTGATTACCTTCGGCACCGACCCGGGCCTGGAAACGAAAAAGGGCTGGGACAACATCACCGGAGTGGGAACTCCGAATGCGCAAGCGTTCGCCGATTCCTTCTACGCACAATAAATGCGGTCGAGTATTTGAAAGCTGCCCTGCCATCTTCGCGGATGGCAGGGCTTTCTTGTGGGCGGGAGTTTTTCGAGGCGACGGAACAATTGCGGGAGACATTTTTGTGGCGCTGCCAGCGAGATCCCCTTTCGGCAGGCTCAGGGTCGGGATGACAAGACTGATGAGGAGCTGAGGAGGACAACACTTAGGAGGACAAGATGAAATGAACCCAGTTAGTAAACATTGCGCGGCGGCGCGCTGATTCGCTGGTTTCTACGTGTTTTCCGGTTGATTAACGCCGCTCGGCCATGGTTTTCCACAGAGGTGCATTGTCTTTCACATTTTTGTCTTGACTTCCACAGGCCCGATCCAGCAGATTACACGCTAGTTGGCTTTGAGAGTAGCCCCCGCTCTGGCACTCGCAAACCCTGAATGGCAACTACATTAACGCCCGTGGACTCACGGGAAGTTGTACGGTGTGATCGTTGTTCCTTGGTGCAATTCCGCACATCTAACAGCCTTTGCCGCCGTTGTCATCTTTCATTGGATGAGGACGAGGCGGAGCTTGCCGCAATGACTCCGGTGCCAGAAGTGGTGCCGATCAACATCCATTCCAACGGACGCGGGCATCTGAAGCTGGCGCAATCGATCCGGTCGCTGCGGTTGCGCAATGGCCTGAGCCAGCGGCAGTTGGCGCTGCGCATGTCGGTGCCGCGAACTTACGTATCGAAGATCGAAAACGAGAAGGCCACGCCGACTCTGTCGTCTCTGGAACGGCTGGCTCGGGCCCTTGAGGTCAGCGTTCCGGACTTGCTTTCTGGCGGAGAACGAAACCGGCAGGAGGAAGTACGCGAGTTAATGGAAGATCAGTTCGTGGCCGAAGTGATGCCGTATCTGTCGCAGCTGAACGGGATGCAGATGTCGAGCATTCTGGCACAGGTTCGGGATCTGACCGTGCGACCGAGACGGAGCGCGTAAGCACGAGGCAGAGCCCCGTCACGACGTCAGCATTTTGAGTTTTATCCGGGCACACACCAACTGGACAGCCGGGGCTCTCAAGCTCCGGCTTTTTTTGTCGGAAGCAGCTCCCCCTGCGGAAAGTATCGGGAATACGAAGAGCCAAGGCCTTCATCGGCTCGCGCTCGATACGCCGGGCAATGCCATGCAGCACGCTGCTCGTAGAGCGGCTCCCAACAGACGTACGACTTCAGCCATGTACTCCCAGAGTCGACAATGATGTGAAATGTCATCTGGGAGAGTTGCGTTGCGAAGACGACCCCAACCCAACCGGTCGGTACGAGCATTTCGTGGATTGTTGCCGCGCGTGCTTAAATGAAAAGTTGGGCGCCAGGTTTTGCGCTGTCCCCCGTGCGCGGCATACCAGCCGGAATTTCAGAACGAAATGCAGATCACCCGCTTCGCTCGGGATGACAAAGGTGGGGAGGGATGGCGAAAAGCAGGTTCTTCCCCTTCGACGGGCTCAGGGTCAGGATGACAAATCCCTGGCAGGCTAAGGTGAAGCGGGAAGGTCCGATGGAGGTTTCTTGGATTTCCAATTCAATGAAGAGCAACTGCACCTGAAGAAGAGCGTGCGCGAGTTTGCCGAGCGCGAGATTGCTCCGCACGTCATGAAGTGGGACGAAGCGGCAGAATTCCCGCTGGCGACGATCAAGGAATTGGGCAAGCTCGGACTGATGGGCATGATCTTTCCGCCCGAATACGGCGGCGCGGACATGGGCTACGTGGAGTATGTCACGGCCATTGCGGAGCTTTCACGCGTCGATGGCTCCGTGGGCATCATCGTCGCGGCGCACACGTCGCTTTGCTCGAACCATATTTTTCTGGCGGGGAACGAGGCGCAGAAAAAGAAGTATGTGCCGAAACTGGCGACTGGCGAGTTTATCGGCGCCT
>Ga0302200_10000455_pt1 | contig 41228 bp, 34 predicted proteins | sample II_Bog_N3_1_FD_194585 | JGI IMG/M metagenome (GOLD analysis project Ga0302200, IMG submission 194585) | Peat permafrost microbial communities from Stordalen Mire near Abisko, Sweden - II_Bog_N3_1 | ecosystem: Environmental > Terrestrial > Soil > Wetlands > Peat | place: Sweden: Abisko...
AAGAAAGTAATATTAAAAAAGTTGTATGGTGATCGATCACTTTGAAAAGCGATGTTTTTTAGTTAGAAGGAGAATTAGTGGTGATCGACGATTAATTATAACTGATCGACAAATTAAGAATATGCAGATATCACCTATTTATATGTAGAAGGCAGATGGTGTTATCTTTATAGAGCAATAGATCGAGATGGTAATTTAATTGATGTTTACTTGAGTGATACTAAAGACGAAGAAGCAGCTAGACAATTCTTTACAAACTGTACAGAAATTACCGGAGTTATTCCTGATCAAGTAACTACCGATCATGAAAAGGCATTTCCTTCTGCTATTGCTAGCACGCTAGGCAAACAAGTGAAACATCGCACTAATAAATATAAAAATAATATTATGGAACAAAATCATAGTGGCATAAAATCCAGGTATGGCGTGATGAAGGGTTTTAAAGATCCTTGGTGTGCCATGATTTTTTGTACTGTGTTTGAAGAAACAAGAGAATTTTTTAGATCAAGAGATTGCACTTTAGCTGAGCATCGCAGTGATTTTTTGTCTAAAATTCAAGGATTTATCAGTGTTTCTAAAATGGCAGCATAAAGGAATGATAATTTAGTAAGAATTTCAAGCAAATGGGCTCACTTTTGACGAAACCATAATATTGTACCAATAATAGGTGAATTAAATGGTATCCGATCTAATTATGGTTTTAGGGAATTACCTCATATCAAACCTAATCAATTTGGCTGTTGCCATTTTAAAGTTGATCGAAAAAACAAAAAAGTTGAACCAAGATCTGCGGTAAAAGGTATTATTGCTAGAACATATTTATATATGGCCAATCGTTATAAAATTGCTTTAAGCCAAGAAGAACAAGAATTATTTTTAAAATGGAATAAACAATATCCGCCAACAACCTGGGAACTTAACTGGAATAAACGAGTAGCTAAAATACAGCACCATGATAATTTTTATATTTCTATATATTCTAATCAATAAATAAATTGGATCTGATGGACGACTCTTCGAGAAGTATGACCAAGGCTGCTGGACAAAGCGTTGAAAAATAAGAATTTTCCAACACTATTGCCCACAGCCATTGCTCACACCGCCCACAGATAAGGGTCGTATGGCATATACGGGCGTTTGGATATAGGGCGGAATGTCACCTGATGTTAGGCGATATACGGACGAGATCTTTCATTGGATTAGTTAAATAGCCTGGTTTACTAGCCTTCAATTTGATTGAGTGACCCTGTTATTTTTGCTGAAAAAATCTGTTTTTTACGTTTGAATCTAGGGTAAAGGATGGGTTAATTTTATGGGACGATCGGATCTTGTTAACAAAATTAACTTAGACATAAAAGTAGTGATCTTTCTAAGGAAAAAACACATTGTGCAGTATTTTAAGAAATGAATAAAGCACCATCAAGTTCAGTTTTTTTGATGACCCAATGAAAGATCTCGTCCGTATATGCCTTACGACCCCAGTATCCACTTTTATGTAGCCCCACTTTTTAATTGCCATGATTTCTTGAATGTAGTACGTGCAAGATACATATCTAGTCCTGATTTGAGGCTTTTTTTAGTTGTAGATGACTCACTTGCTGCTTGGTTATTTGTGATGGGATTAAAAGATTCTGTTTGTAAATAGTTTTGATTAGAAAAAAATAATTGCGATGTTTTTTCAGGTGAATATGATTCATCAACATCTGTAGATTGACCAGCTAGTGAATCTATCCTAGTTTTTAGTGTGTAACTATTAATTAGTGCAGATCCAGTACACTGATTTAGTCTAAGACCTAACAGCGTTGATAAAGCTTTTTGATCATACTTTATTGAATTAATCCAGTGTAAATGTGAATCAGGTAATTTAGGATTATTAATGTCTTTAATAGGAATACTACGGCCTCGACCACTTTTTTTAAGATATCCTCGCACTCTAGCAAAATTATCACCTAATAATTCTCCTTTGCAATTTTCAAACCATATATTGGATCCATTAATATTAACTCTTGGTAACTTAAGATCTGCTGTTGGAAATTTACCAAATTGTTGATCTTCTCTACAATATTCTTGTATGACATGTGCAGGAAGAACTCGTTGTTCCATTCCTACTTTTTGAATCCAATGTAAATTACATTCTGGGTTTGTCCAAGAATGATAATTTTCTATGTAAACTTGTAATGCTTCAATTAACTTCTGCCACGATATATTTACTCCATGCTCTTTTACCCAAGATCCATGTTGGATGTTTTCAATTTGTTGTTTAACATCTTGCATTGATAAATATTTTTTTAGCATATTACACATGTGCCAATCTAAAGCCCACATAGCATATTGTAATGGCATAATTTTTATAAACCTACGGTTGCCACAATCGGATACCTCACCAGCCTCCAATAATAAAGTAGCATTTTTTTCTATCATAATTTGTGCTTCATCTTGACGACCAAACGCTATATGTTCTAGTAAAATATTTATCTGAGGGACTATAGCTGTCTCATCATCCTGCTTTGCAACAAATTTTACTACCACTTGTTCTTCAATAAGAACATTGGTTGTCTCTTTTGGATCCATATCACTATGCTCTCCAATATAATTTTCAATTTTTATAGAATTAAATTGATAGGGCAAAAATAATCTTCCATCAATAATCTCTTGTATAAAATCATTACATTGCTTTAATCTAACATTGAATAATTTGATAAGAGCAGCACGATCCCTTTTAGGATGCCCAACCCCATTGATTGGATCTGGTCTTTCCATATATCCCTCTTTTTTTACACGTGCCCCACGTACCAATCCACAATTTACTCCAATAATCTTATTGTTTTTTATCAACTCCAGTATGTTTTTTCTTGGAAAATTAGTTTCTGTAAACGCAGGAATTGGATGGAAAGATCTGTCTTCTCTGCAATATTCTTGTATAACATGAGCAGGGAGTGATAACTGGGCATTACCAATTTCTTGACTCCAATGTGTTTTGCGTTGTTGATTTGTCCAATTTATATAATTTAAAATGTAGACGGTAAAATGATCTATTAATTTTTGCCACGACACATGAACGCCATGCTCTTCAACCCATGTTCCTTTTTCTAATTTTTTCACTTGTTCTTGTAGATCTTTTATCGTTATATACTTTATTAGCATTTTCCACATATGCCAATCTAAAGACCATAAAGAGTATTGTAGTCCTGTAATATTTATGAATTTACGATTAGCATAATCAACTACATCACCAGAAACCAAGTTAATTGTTGGGTTTATATGCAGCATCTTTTCTGCTTCATCCTGTCTGCCATGGCAAATATGTTGTAAAAATGTTGTTAGCTCTAGCGATTTTTTTAGATTACCATGATCGCAATGAAAACATTGATCCTTATCAACAATTATTTGAAGACTGGGTTGTGGTTGAAATGATTCTTGCCCAAGTGGTTTTAATTCCATTTGCTGCCTTGCTGCGATCAAATTGTTGGCAATTACTTCTGCGGTATGATGAATTTCTATTTCCGTAGACCAACAAGATTGTATAATTTGTTGCCATGTTGGATGACAATTATCAGGAATTATTTCTCTCTCTCCGTCTTTAAGCCAAGTAGCAACTGTCAGCTCATCTATAGCTTCTTTAAAAGGTAATTGTTTGGTAATTAATTCCCATAAAATCATGCCATAACTATAGAGATCTGTCGCTGTAGTTGCTTTAACTCCTCTTTTAAATAACTTTGGATCTCTCCATCTTACAGTTCCTGTTAAACAATTGTTAAGTAAATTTTCTTGTTTGATTCTTGTGAACTCAAAGTCTGCAATTTTTGCTCTATGATGACTATCTAATAAAATATTACGGCTTTTTAAATCTTTGTGTATGATTCCTTTTTTATGTAAATAATCCAATCCTTTAGCGACATCAATAGCTATTTGCCAACTCAAAGCTTCATAAGCTATCTTGTTACCGGTAAAATCCTGCAAAAATTCGTACAATGATTTATTATCGCAATATTCCATAATGATGGCATAATGGTCAGGTTCAGTACAAATACCATGTAAACTAATAATATTTGGATGCTGACACATAAACATTGCAGTTGCTTCATAAATAAAATTGTTTTTTAGAGAGATGGGAAGAACTTTGTTATGCAAAACTTTTATAGCGACATCCTGATTCTTCCATTTGCCCTTATATACTTCACCTAAAATTCCTTTGCCTATCAGCTTTTCTAATTGTAATTCTACCCATAAAATACTTGATACGCTTATACCATCTTGAAACATATAATATCCCCAGCACAAACCACATTATACCCTTGTGATGCCATTTCTACTGCTACATTTCTAAGACTATCTTGAGGATTACGCCTTAAATATTGCGATATACCTTCTTGCATTTCGCTAACAATAAAATCATCTATTACTTTGTCTACCATACTTTGTTTCTAAGCCCTGTTAATCTGATTAATTTAAAAGCAATATATCTTTTTTAGAAGTTGGCCAGCCTGTTTTCAGTTTTTTTAATCACTGTTTTTTTATTATTTAAGTGTTGTTGCTCTAATCCATCCAATATGGAATTTAAGATTGCTTTACCAACATTCACAACATGAATACAATCTTCCATTGTTTTTCCCAGAGCGAATTATCAATCTCCAAATTTGTTATTGCAAACACCTCAAATAAATATATAACAATTTCTTATTTTTTCAGTAATCTACAAAATTTAACAATTTTATTTCAAAAAGATAAGGTCATAAAATAACTAATTTAAACCTATCACTAAAAGTAATAGGTTTTATTAGAATTATTATATCCATATATAATTTTTTATATATTTTTGTTAAAATAACATTTGTGGTGTATTGCTGGAATACGTAATAATGCGTAGTTTTATAATAAAAATATTTTGTAATAAAATGTTCAAAACAAAATAATTAATCGACAGAGAACATTTGATCGATATGCTATTAGCAAGGAAACTTAGCATCTACAACTTCAATAAAATAGAATTAAATCATGATAAGAAAATTGCCCAATATAACTCCTATTTCTAAGCGCATAAAAGAAGCACGACTAATTGTTGGTATTTCTCAGAAACAACTAGGTATGGCTGCTGGTATTAAGAAACTTTCGGCTAGTGCTGATATAAATCAATATGAAAATGGAAAATGTATACCTAGTTTTTTAATCTTAAAAAAAATCGCAAAAACCATATCAGTACCAGTAGCCTATTTTTACGCCGAAGATAATATGTTGGCTAAATTTTTATTTTTATATGGTAAAATTAATAAAAAGTCTAGGAAGCAAATATTACAATTTTGTAAAAATCTAGGCTAATTATCTTTGTTTTTATAAATTCAATAGAAATAAAAAAATCAAAAAAATAATAAGTTGTTGTTAACTTTAGCATTTTTATGAAATTCTTATATCATTCTAAAAACACACATACAAAAAAATGTATTGACAGGTGTTGTGTAAATCTGATAAAAATAATTTACAAAGCTAAAAAAATAAAAAATTACTAATAAAATCACTTAAATTTAAGAACATAATCATTTTATTGACTCCATTTATATTTAGGAAGATTTATTTACTTGAAAATTGGTCGTAATGAAAAATGTCCGTGTGGTAGTGGCGTCAAGTATAAAAAGTGTTGTTTGTTATTTGAGGAAAGCATGAAAAAATCAAAGATTGCACATGAAATAGATGAATGGATTGACAATTACGATCCAGAAGAGATGACGGTTATGTTTGATTTTATGAAAATGCAATATAACTGTGCGTTAGGGCTCACAAAACTTGTTTTAGAGCATTGCAAAGATCTTGATTATAAAAAAGAAGAAATTTTTACAATATTTCAAGAAGCAACAACTTTAGTTGCTAGAAGTATAAAAAACAGTACCGAAGAAATTGTTAGCAGTGATTAATGTTATCCAAAAGGTGAAACATACAGTCATTAAATGTAAACAACGGTTACTTCTTTAAATAGCCGGAGGTCTCATTCTGTTCTGTATGGTATTAAGAAGATCGGCAGCATCTTCATTTCCTTGGCTCGCAGCTTTCTTAAACCACTCAATTGCTTTAGCAAAATTTTTAGCAACACCTTGACCTTGATAATACATATAACCAACGTTATATTGTGCGTCTGCATCTCCTTGATTAGCTGCTTTTTGATACCATTCAAACGCTTTAGTATAATCTTGAGCAACACCTTTACCATCATCATACATAGTTCCAAGATTATATTGAGCAAATACATTACCTTGAACTGCAGCTTTTTGAAATAATTCTGCAGCTTTAACGTAATCTTGAGTAACGCCAGTACCAGTTTTATATTTCCAACCAAGATTATATTGTGCCCCATCATTTCCTCCATCCGCGGCTTTTTGAAACCATTCCAGTGACTTGATAAGATCTTTAGCAATACCTTTACCTGTTTCATACATGTACCCAAGATTACATTGGGAACTTGTATTCCCTTGCTCAGCAGCTTTCTGATACCACTCTATAGCATTGATACAACTTTGAGAAATACCAGTACCATTTGCATACATAACAGCAAGATTATGTTGCGCATAAGAATGGCCTTGTTCTGCGGCTTTTTGTAACCATTCCACTGCTTTAGTATAATCTTGAGGGATATTTTCGCCGCTGATATACATACTACCAAGGAAATTTTGTGCATTAATCTCTCCTTGGGTTGCAGCTTTTTTAAATAATTCTATTGCTTTAACATAATCTTTAGTAACACCCTGTCCATTCATATAAAAAGTACCAAGTTTATTTTGTGCCCCAGCATGTCCTTGATTAGCAGCTTTTTGGTACCACTCTACTGCTTTAGTATAGTTTTGAAGAACGCCAGTACCATCTGCATACATATCACCAAGCTTATATTGTCCCCAATCATCTCCTTGGTTAGCAGCTTTTTGGTACCATTCTACAGCTTTATTATAATTTTGAGGAATACCTGTGCCAGTTTCATACATTTTACCAAGAGCAGTTTGTGCAGCTACATCTCCTTGGTTGGCAGCCTTCTGGAACCACTCTATTGCTTTGAGATCGCTTTGAGGAATTCCTCTGCCAGTTGTATACATACTACCGAGCCCCCCTTGTCCTCTCGCATTTCCTTGGTTAGCGGCCTTTTGAAACAACTCTAACGCTTTAGCATAGTTTTGAGAAATACCCATGCCATTTAAATACATGTACGCAAGATTACATTGTGCACTTGCATCCCCTTGATCGGCAGCTTTTTGAAAGCACTCTACTGCTTTTGCATAATTTTCAGGAACGCCATCAGAGCCATTTAGATACTGATAACCAAGCTTAGCTTGCGCATTTGCATTCCCTTTGTTAGCAACCTTTTGAAACTGCTTTACTGCTTCAGAATAGTTTCGAGAAACTTCTTGATCTGGTTGCATTTTGAACATTTTCTCATCGTTGCATTGTTGAACAACTGTTTTTGCGGCATTTTGAGAGTTTTCTATGGGTAATTCTTTACTAAAATTAATTTCTTCTAGCCCTTCAATATTCGGAAAAGAAGAACAACCTTGACGCAATTCATATTCATAAGAAAGGATGTAAGAAAGGCTTTGAACCGCATATTCTTGTTGTTCTAAAAGAATAAGTTTTCTAAAGATATCAATTGCATCATTATATCCTTGTAAAGCAGCTTGATATAACCAATACAAACCAGCTCCAAAATCCCTATCTTCTTTATGATCGTTGTTTTCAATAGTTTCATGAGTTTTACATAAATGTAGATGTTTAAGTCCTAATGCATATTGAGCTCTTTTTTCTCCCTGCTCTGCTGCCAAAGTTAACCAATGAATGATTTTCGACAAATTTTTATCTTCTTCATTTTTTTGTAAAAATTCAGCCATCAACATTTGTGCCGTTACATCCCCTTGCTGTGCAGCTTTTTCAGCATAAAATATCGCCTTTTGTTGATCTGCTTTTACCCCATAACCGCGGGAATAAAAGAAACTTAGTCCGGTTTGAGCGTCAAAATTATTTTGTAATGCAGCTTTTTGGAAGTACTTAAACGCCTTTTCATAATCTGTAGGAACCGGACCATCCCTTCTGGAATATAAACGACCCAACACTACTTGGGCCTTATCACTGCCTTGCAATTCTGCTTGTTCTAATAATGGTATGGCTTTTATAGGATCTTGTATAACCGTTTCACCATCTAAATACATTAAACCTAGTATTAATTGAGCTTCCATAAAGCCCAATTGTGCTGACTCAGCGAGACAATCAGTTGATTCAAGTGTATGGACATGATCATTTTCGCTTGCTAATACTACTGCTAATTGGTAAAGCGCTTCAGCATCTTTTGCTTTGGCTGCTTCACGCAGCCAATGTAAGGCCTGCTTTTTATCAGGAGAAAAATAATTTTTATTTAAATATAGTCTAGCTAATAATTTCTGTGCATCAACTTGTTCTAATTTTGCTGCTCTTGCAATATATTCAATGGCAATTTGATTCTCTTGCAGTAAACTTTTTTCTTCTGTTAGTGCTATACTTCCTAAGACAAATAAACTATTAGCATGATCTTGTTCGGCTAAAATTTTTAATTGTGCCAGACCTTTAGTAACATCCTTTTCTCCAAATTTACCAAATAAACACCCTTGAGCTATATTAAATTGTGCATCTAAATCCCCATGTTCGGCTGATTTTTTATACCACATGAATGCTTGCTCTAAATTATTAACAGTTCCTCGTCCTGTTTCACGGCAGTGTCCCATATAATACTCCGCGACAGCATCACCGGCCAAAGCTGCTTTTTCAAACCAAAAAAATGCCTGATTATCATCTTTTTCAATTCCCCACCCAAAAAAATATTGTTTTGCCAATATAACTTGAGTACTAACTCTATTTCCTTTCGCAGCAATCAAATAAAATTTCTCAGCTAACTTTAAATCTTTCTTTTCATTTCCATAACCGTAAAAGTAAATATCTCCCAAACTATGAGCTGCGCTCACTTGCGTAATATGAGCTTCTGCTAGGAAATACCCTACACTATTAGAATCCAGTAAAAATGGCTTGATTTCCTCAAATTGCTTTAATGGTTCAAATTCTGCCGCTTGCGTTAAATATTTAATAGCTTTAGCATCTTCTTTAATTACGCCGCTCCCTAACCAGTACATACTTCCTAATTTAAACATAGCCATAGGATGATTTTTTTCAGCAGCTTTTAAAAACCATTTCTTAGCTTTAATATAATCTTTTATAGGAAAACCGTCAGAAGAAAAAAATTCACCTAATGTTACTTGTGCATCAACAAATCTTTCAGCCACTTCAACCAACAATGATAATCCTTTAGTAATATCTTGAGGTACTTTCATTCCATTAATATACATAAATCCCAATATGTTTTTGCTACTTGGATCCCCTTGCTGAGATTTTTGTTTTAGTTGCGTTAAAAATTCTTCCAATTGTTCTTTGTTAAGCAAAGCGAACATTTTTTCTAGATTTTCTTTAATCAAATCTATATAATCAACACTATTGTTAAATTTAATTTCATAAGCCCCCATGTCAGTTTTTATAGATTTAATATCTATTGATGATTCTGATTTTTTTAACCATTGCGGTAAAGCTTTAAATAGAACACCTCTGGAACCATCATTATTTACATGATTACCAATACCAGTAACAATAGTAAGTTGGGTTATTTGTTGCTCTTTAACTTGTTTAAGAGTTTTAGCAACAACTTCTTTTGCTGTTTTTACTGATGCTCCATGCAAGTCAACAGATAAATGAGGAGCAGACGATTTACTGCCAAGATGCGCTAGTTTTTTTTCTAATTTAATTTGTGTATATGCTAAGTGGTAGTGAGGATCATGCGTCCCTTTACACGCTTCGCTTAAATCATCTAATGCTTTATCAAGCATTCCTAATGCATAATAAGCAAGACCTCTACGATAATACGTGGAAAAAGCAGGACATAATCTTAAGCCTTCAGAAAATTGTTCTACTGCTTTATTGTAACAACCACTGCTGTGATAAATCATACCTCGTTCATGATAAATTTTATCAGGTTTGTGATACTGATCTTCTATACCATCTAACAGCTCTAATGCTGCTGCCATATACCCTTGACGTCCTAATTCATTTGCCATACGAGTTGTTAGGTAATAAGCAAGGCTTTTTTCACTATCGATAGTACTATTGATCAATTGTTGTCTATATGCTTCAAAATTAAAAGTAAACATATTATGGAATACTGCAGGTAGTATAAGAGATAGTTGCTTATATACTATATTTAAATCAGACTCTTCTACTACCAAATAATTTTGTTCTTGAGCAATCATTGTAAAATTAGCTCGTAATCTAATGTCAGCATGTTCGATAGTCTCTTTAGGTAATTGCCAATAAGCACCTATAGGCTTAAAAGTTAAAGAGCTTCCATCTCTGATAATAAAAAAAGCAACTCTCATGGAAGGATCATAAGATTTACCAACACTAGTAGTTACAGGCTTAGAAGGAACGTAAGCTTCTACAACACATGATCTACTATTGCTACTTCTCCAAGTCATAAATAAATTAATTAAATCTTTATGTAAATTTTGAGGTTTATTATTGGTACGTAAATATAGGCAAAACAATTCCATTGCTTTAATATCATTCGGCTCTAACAAAAATTTTAAAATGTTATCAAGTTCTTGTTTAGAAGCAAACCAGATCCCTTCATCTCGAGGTACATCTGGTACTCTGATCATATAAACATTACTTGGCATTTCTTTATTTATTTGTTTATGTAAATTTGAAGAATATTTTCGTGGCAATATTTTTGTTAAAGGTCGATATTTTTGCAGCTGCGTTTCTACAAACATTTGATGAGTTAATAGAAGATCATCTGCTATAATAGCAGCTGAAACATTAGAGCCGATCGTGAGGACATTAGAATATATTTTTGGTTCAAAATTTTGACCGCAATATATACCGGAGTAATTAGATATCTTTGAAAAATCAATATCTGTTTTTTCAACTATATTATGTTGTTTAATAAAGGCAGCAGCTTTGTTAAAATTATTTAAAGGCACAGCACCAGCCTGATCGGCTACTATATATGGTAGTCTAAAAGACACTAAATTTTCTTTCAGGATTTCTTCAACATTTTTGCCATAAATTTGTTTTAATCCCATAAATCCCGATTGCATCCCATTACCGAATTGCAATACTCTTATTTCGCCTTGTTCAGTTAATTTTAAATCAACTCTACCAAAAAATATTTCTGCTTTAAAAGCATTGGAACTTTGAATGGTTGCGAACTCTACTTTTGCTGTTTTGGGACATTTTTTCAATAATTTATAAGCTTCTTGGTATTTGCAATCCTTTATTAAAAGTTTCGCTTGTACAAAGTTTTTATTATCAATAGCTTTTTTATAATCAGGATCGATATTTATTGCTTCATCAAAAGATTTTAACGCTTCTTCATATTTTTCTAAAAATTGATATGCTAACCCTTTATTAAACCAAGCTTCTTTCATCTGTGGACTATAACGTATTGCATCTTCATAACATTTTATGGCTTTATTATAATTTTTTTGTTTAGTATGCAGATTACCTTCTTCTTTTTTTTGTTTTGCTAAAGTTTCATTATTTGGTTGTGCTACAACTTGCTCTGCAGGATCACCACTTTCCACTTCAGAAACATTCAAAGGTTTTTGTTCCAATAGCGTTTGGACGTAACTAATCTTTTGTTCTATTTTTTCTATTTGTTCGTTTTCTGTATTAAGTTTTATTTTGATTTCACGAGCTAATTTTAAATGACTTAAAGCCTCATTCCACTTTTCAAGTTTTAAAAAAGCTGAACCAATATTGTATTGTAAACTTGAAATTTCATTCAAACAAGATCCTTCCATAAGTAAATCACAAACTTCTAATCCTTTTGAAAATTCTTCTATGGATTTATGAAATTCGTTTTTCTGATACAATTCAGTTCCAGATTGATTATACTTTTTCACCTCTTTTTCAAAAGAATCATGAAACTTGTTGTATGTATCAACCATGACACTCATGGCGGCAGCTTCAGCTACATTTTCCGAAAAATAACATTTAGTTATTAAATCTTTGGCTTTAGACGTTAATTTTGGAAGAGCAGTCCATCCCAGCGCATCATATTGAAGATCTAATGAGTGAAATAAACAAATATTCATCATATTAATGGCATTTCTATATTCACTATTTGGCGCAGAACGACCATAAATAAATGGAACATTTAAAAGGGTAATCTCTCCTGCCCGTGATAATCTTACAGACCACATAATACTTGATATGGATTGATAATTAATGGTTATTGAGATAGGCGAATTTCTTATTGATCCTTCTAAAACACTTTTAAATCTTTCATGTCCTGTATTATTACAGCTGCCTTGAATAATATGAATCGTACATAAATCTCCCGCCCATAAACATTCCTTAATAATTTCTTTAGGATCTGCTTCTGTTGCCGTATTTATAAGAGAAAACTTTTTTTTTGTATTAGACATAACAATAAAACAGAAGCATGTAGTTAAGCCTTCCGTACATAAGCCGTCTACATCGGTTGGAGAATTAGCTGAATCCATTCTTACTACACCATTTTGCGTTGCCTTAATATAATTACGAAATATTTGAGATTCTAATTGTTTGTTTATAAGCACAACTAATTGTGCTGCTTCATTACAACCTAATTTCAACGCTTGTTCAAAATAATTTACAGCTTTTTTTAAATCTTGACTTACTCCTTCTACATTATAATACAATAAACCCAGGTTAAACAAAGATTTTGGATGTTGCTTTTCCCCTGAAACTTCCCAATAACTTATAGCCTTTTTGTAATCTTTTTTAAAACCAAGGCCTTCATAAAATAAAAGCCCTAGGCTATGAATAGAATTCACATTACCGTGTTCTGCTGCTTTTAACCATGTTTTTTCTGCACTTTTATAATCTCCTTTTAATTTGTATCTCAAACCTTTTTGGAAATCGACATCTTCCTCATTCATCATGACTTATTCTCCAAATTCTTAATCACAGCATGTAAAATTAATTGGTAACAAATATTAAACTTTCCGCTTTCTTATTTGTTTATTTATTTTAGTATTGCTAGTGATAGTTGAGTAATACTTTTTAATTTTATCTTATAATATACATTTAGTTGATTTTAAGCATTTTTATAAAATGTATTTATATAATCACTCTACTATAATTGTTGGTTTTTCGTCAAGATTATGTACTGATCCAGGACAAATTGTTTGATTTTAAATAAAAATCATGAAAACATGATAACGTTGATTACACTTATACTCTAGTTAACTGTTATTCTCTGAAATCAAGAGCCAATCATACCAAAAATGGCCTTGCCACAGGTGAGTGGCTTCTAAATTCCGCCTCTTCATAATTAGGGTATAACTCTCTTCCATCTAATGCTGATGGTGAACTAAGTGAAAAAATTACAGGTACAAAAAATTTGGAGCATTCTGTCTGAATTAACAAAAGGGCTATAGCGTGTATTTTACGATGAATAGACTACTTAAAGTTCTTAGTTTTCTTGTTCGTTAATAATTGTAGTTAATTTTTACAACAATCTAAGTTTATGCTTTCGGTCTCCTTGTTCAGCGTTATAGAATTTTTGTATAGCTGTTTCTCTGTCTTCAAAAGTAATAAAAGCGACCCTTGAACTTGGATCTTTTTTGGGTTCAGGAATATTTATGCGTAAAATTGTCCCATACGAACTAAATTGTCTTATAAGCTGTAACTCATTAATGTTCATTGGTAATCCTTTAACCAACACATCGTTAGGATATCTTTCGTTTCCTGATGCAGACATTTCTAATGTACATGATCTTCCAAGTTTTCTACACATACCACATAGATCTTCTCTATGAGGAACCTTTGGTTCATTATCATAATGATCTTTATGTTGCAGTTCTTCTTGCCTATATGGATAAACATTCTCCCCACATTGTTTACAATCTTGTGTTTCATGAGTCCAACTGTGCGCACTTTCCCACCAAGCACCACAAGAACACGCATAATATCCATATGCTTTTGTAGGAGCTGATGACTGTTTATCTTTTATCGAATTATCAATGCTATTATCATAATGCGTTAATATTGCATTACTAGTGTAATCTCTTGCACCATAATACATATTATCCAGACTATTTTGTGCGTCCGCATTTCCTTGGTCAGCAGCTTTTTGCAACCATTTTACTGCTTGAGTGTAATTTTGAGCAACACCTTCACCATAATAATACATATCACCCAGACTATTTTGTGCGTCCGCATTTCCTTGGTTAGCAGCTTTTTGCAACCATTTTACTGCTTGAGCGTAATTTTTAGCAACACCTTCGCCATAATAATACATATCACCCAAACTATTTTGTGCGTCCGCATTTCCTTGGTTAGCAGCTTTTTGCAACCATTTTACTGCTTGAGTGTAATTTTTAGCAACACCTTCGCCATAATAATACATATCACCCAGACTATTTTGTGCGTCCGCATTTCCTTGGTTAGCAGCTTTTTGCAACCATTTTACTGCTTGAGCATAATTTTGAACAACACCTTCGCCATAATAATACATATCACCCAGAATATTTTGTGCGTCCGCATTTCCTTGGTTAGCAGCTTTTTGCAACCATTTTACTGCTTGAGCATAATTTTGAACAACACCTTCGCCATAATAATACATATCACCCAGACTATTTTGTGCATCCGCATTTCCTTGGTTAGCAGCTTTTTTTAGAGATTTGACAGTGTTTAACATTTACCCCTCCACCCTAATTTAGATTTTATTTACCTATGACAAATTAAATAAAACCATATACACAACTATAAATTTATTTGTAATACTTTAACTGCTACGTCTCTCGCACCATGAAGTCCTCGATAAACATCTCCAAAACTACCATTACCAATTAAATCTCCTAATTGTATAGATTGCCAAGAAATGCGAGGTACTGGATTAGCTGAAAACTCTGCATGAAACATATACCATATCTCCTCAATCATTCGTTAAATTTTACAATTACAAAAAATTTAATAGTTTTTAAATTTTTTATTTTCTTACATAATAACAATTATACTCCATTACATAAGTACTTTAATCACATTGTTGCTTATTTTTTAAATTTCAAAAATCTCCACATACAACTACATTTCATAATACTAAAAGTTCTTTGAAACCATTCTTCACCTTATAACTAGCTACCATTAATAATTTTTTTACTTTTTAGGTATAAGTTTCTATTACATCAAAATATAATTATTAAGATTTAATTGCTTTTGATTAAAGCTGTTGAAATTAGCGATGTTATTAAATTCAGACATCAGTACTTTAATCCTTATTAAAAAACACTAAGCCGTTCGGCAATTAAATCTTAATAATTATATTTCCTGATTTTTATAAATATTCTCCTAAGAACTTAATTTTAACATTAATACATATATTTTGTTTCTGTCAAGCACTTTTTGAAAAACATTTTAAACTTTTTTTATTTAAAAAAATGGCATACATACCAGAATTTTACTTTTTCCCACGAGAATTTATCCAGCTTTTATAAGCACTTTTAATAAGTCCTTATCAAGTTTCCTGCAAACCACTTTCACTGATTTCTCTGCATATGCGAGTACACCAAATATTTTTATAAAGTATTAACTGTAAGGCATTAACCGAGATATCCATTTATTTGCTTTAATAGGATCAGCAGAAATTATGGTTCCAACTGTATACTGTGTTACTAATCTATCTATAGATTCAAGATTTTTTTCCTTGGCTGCTCTCTTATAAAACAAAATAGCAACAGAACGAACATTTTCTCCTAATTGTCCAGAAGCATATAGTTCACCTAATTCAAAAGAAGCTTTATCGTGACCACAACTAGAAGCTCTTTTTAAAGTGTGGACAGCTAAATACAAATCATTATGTTTTTCATGTATTCCCTTCTGATATAATTTTTCTAACAATATTTTAAGATCGACAGTTTTCTCATTATCATCTGTTTCATCACTTTCTTTTATATCGTCAGACTCTTCTTTTTTTTCTAAATACGTTTGTTGCATATATTGATCGTTCCAAGATTTAATCATTTCTTCAGATTTCAAATCAAGTGTCCCTGTAAGATTACTTAATTTAACTAGACGTTGTTGAGCTAATATATTTCCCAAAGTAGCAGACCTAATAAAGTATTTAATTGCTGTAACTAAATCCTTTTTTCCAAAAGTACCTGCTCTATGCAAATCACCAAGCTTTAATAGTGCTGTAGAGTTTTCGCAAGCACCAGCTTTCTCATACCAAAATGCGGCTTTTATATAATCAGGCTCTATAAGACGTCCTTGGCTATAAATATCTCCTAACATTCTACCAATCCTGTAAGGTTTATCTTCTTTGCTTTGATCAGCATGACTGAGCATTGCCAAAATAATTTCTTGCTTTTCTTGCATCGTCCAGCCTTTATTAAGCATCATCATCTCAATTCTATCTGCAGCTATATGCATTAATTCTTCTTCTGGTAAGTCTGTTGCCAATAATAGCCATGTTATTGCTTCCTTAACATTTCTACCTGCAATTTTACTTTTTAGATAAAGGGCTGCAAGGTGTAGCATTGCTCTACCATTTTGTTGCTTTGCTAGTATTGTTAGCCATCTTAAAGCGGCTTGATAATCCTTAAAGCCTAACTCTTTGTTTAAATAAACAAGATAAATTAATATTTTAATTGCTCCTATATCACCATTTGCAGCGCGTTCTTCCCATAATGCAATGGCTTTCTCAATCCAAGCTATACCTGTTTGAGGAGGTTTATCACCTAAAGAACCTTCAATATACATTTTGCCCATGTCAAAATAAGACTTAATGTCACCTAGTTGAGTTGTTCTGGTAAAAGCCTGTTCAGCACGTACATAATCTACTTTTCCAAGTTTGCCACTTAAAAATAGATCAGTTAAATTCCCTAATGCATTAACATTGCCTTGATCACCAGCTTGTTCGTACAAACTTTTAAGTTTAATATACCATTCTTTAGATAAAGATAAGTTAACCTCACAACCTCTGCCTTTTTCGTAACATATAGCTAATAATTTGACAGCTGCTACATTATTTTTTTCTGCTGCAGATTTAAGCATAAAAAACCCGCGTTCTTTATTATTACCTAATTTACCGTCTATCTGTTGTAAACCAATATCAACCGCTAATTCGCTGCTAGTCCTTGCAATAAGCCTTGAAGCCTTATTTAACACTATCTCAAATTGTTGCTCACTGACCTTTCCTTCTGAGACCAATTTTTGGAGAGACTCTAGAGATGCTGGGCTTCCTTCTTTCCCTGCCTTAATGTAAATTTCAATGGCTTTAGGTAAATTGATTTCTCCAAGCAGCCCTTTTTCATAAATATTAGCAATTTGCCACATTGCTCTAGTAGCACCTTTATCTGCAGAAAGTTGTAGATAGCTTTGAATTTTATTTTTAAGTTCCATTTTTTTTGTATCATCTATATGATCTTTAATCTCTAGATATAAAGAAAGGGCATGTTGTCCTGAAACTGCTAATGCATATCGGTTACCTCTATCAGCTGCTTTTTCTAGCCATTCCGTTGCTTTATCTGGATCTGGACTTCCTAAATCACTAGATTTGTACATATCAGACAATAAACACATTGCATGACTATTCTTCCTTTCATTTGCGGCCTTTAGAAGCCAAAAATGGGCTTTATCAACTTCACGATCTCCAAGATTACCGCTTAGGTATAATTCTGCAAGTTCACACATAGCAGAATCGTTATTATGTTTGGCTTTTATGAGCAATTGTTTCTCTTGTTCTTTGCTAACCTTTAATATGTCAAATCTAGTATTGCGCTTATTATCTAATGTAGTAATTATTCTGCCGTTGTTTCCCATAACCACTTGGGTATTCTCATCAATATATGTTGTAGTGTTATGATGTTCTAAATGTACACCAACTTGACAAGCAGTATCAATAGATTGTTCCGAAATCCCTCTTTGCTCTTTCCTTTCCATAGCATGAGTCGTATAAAAATATTGCCTATTAGCGGAAAACAATAACAGTTGTGGTTGAGGATCGCTAGAATTAACAGTAATTTCCGATGTTGCACGCCTTAGATACGGTGGTACATATTTATCGGTAGCTTTTTTCATAATCATTTACCTATAGTAGTTCTGATAAGCTGCCTCTAACATAAAATCAAATGTGATAATTACACACGCCAACGAGTTTCAACTCTCTCCACTTATCAAATAAGTCTTAATAATTATATTTTCTGATTTTTATTGAAATTCTACTAAAAGCTTAATTTCAACATAATATATATGTTTTATTGTTGTCAATAGATATTTGAATTTTTTTAGGTCGCCCAAGCTGTCATTCCAAAGTGATAATGTCCCCTTTTTCGCCAATTTGAAAATGTCCCCTTTCAGTTAAAAAAATGTACCTTTGTTAAATTTATTATTGTCTTAAAACTTATCCATACGTCCTACAAGATCATCCACCACATTCCTTTAACTTTTACTGTTGTTTTAATTCAATTGGTGATTGAGTTTGTTTTTGCTGTAACCATTTTTTTGCATATACTGCCTGTTCATAGTGTTTGTTCCAAGGAGTTGCCTTTCTGTTTTTTCTTGAATTTTCACTCCTTTTTGCTGAGCTATAGTATTTTGGAGCCGGTTTTGGTTTTGCTGTAGGTTTAGAGTATTGTTCTAACAACATAAAAGATATTGCTTGCTCTTTTAGCCATAAAGTAATTTTACCATCTAAATGCTCATGTATTATTATGTGTTGACCAGGCCTAATTAGTAATGATTGAGTTTTATCAAGTTGATAATGTTTGTTTTTAAGTTGAAGAGTCCAATCATTTTTTACTGTGCGTTTATATTCCCAACAAAAAATTTGTTCTAAGTCGCCATACGATTTAGCATCACGATGACCATCCTTGCTATCTTTTGGTGCTATTGAAAATTTTCCATTAATGTTGTTTAAAAATTTCTCTTCTAAATAATCGTTGGCTTTTTCAATAGTTTTAATGTTTTTTAATTGCAGTTCTTTAACAAATCGGTCTTGGAATACAGCATGCTTGCGCTCCACTCGTCCTTTGGCTTGGTCTGTCAAATGCAGATCTATCAAACAATGTGCAACAATTTATTGAAATAGTCCACCAATTCCACCCCTTATTTGGTAGGAAATTCAAGTTGGTAGAAATCCGTCAAACCTGGGGTGAAGAACGGGTTTATTATTGCGATGAAAACGATAATTTGGCTTCAATCCCATTAAACTGGACTAATTTAAAAATAGATCCTTTTAAAGTTGTTTCAGCTGGGCGGGCACATTTTTGCACTAAAGATCTACTGGAAATTAGTCAATTGATCCGGGAATTGTTGTAAATGGAATTATGCCGTGTTTGTAAAGGTAATTATGTCAACTATAGTAATTTGGATTAGATTATGATAATAAATTTAAGAATAAACATATTTATTTTAGATCTGTTTCATATAATTATCGTTACAGTTAGGAGGGATTTTTCATGAAAATTGGTAAAGATTTAAAATATTATACTCTAGAGGAAAATGGCACTTTAAACCCTCATTCAGAAATGGTTTGCGATGCACTATTTCAAAAACACGATTTTTTTGATCCCAGGGATCTTCTTCAGGTTAAATATGAAATGTTGCGTAGTGTGAAGCAAAGACAAGAAACTATTTTTAAAATATCAAAACGTTTTGGATTCTCCAGACCTTCATTCTATAAAGCATTGGCTGATTTTGAAAAAGAAGGTCTTTGGGGATTAATTCCTCGCAAACGAGGACCCAAAACAGCTCATAAATTATCTAATGAAGTAATGGATTTTATAGAGAAAATGTTAGAAAGTACAAAGCCACTGACAATTAAAACTATTTTGAAAAAAGTGGAAGAGCGGTTCAGTTTGGTTCTACACCCTAGAAGCATACAGCGCGCTTTTAAACGACGAAAAAAAAATTGAAGCTGTGAGTAAAGAAGTAGATTTTGATAGAGAGATTATTATGCTTTATGAAGAACTTCGTCAGAACGTGTTAGAACAACTGGTAGGCTCTGGCTCTGAACAGGGTTGGGCGGTATTAGTTCGCAGTGGCATGTTAGCTTGGAGTAGAACTTTAATGAACTTAAAAAAAGTACCCGTAACAAAATGTAGTTTAGAAAAAGCTCCACTCTCATATGCTAATCCTATTATTTCCATTTTAGCAACCATGATTCAATATACTTGCCGTGAGGTTATTGTATGAATGCTTTTGAAACATCTACTAAAATTACTTCTGAACATATTAAGAGAAACGCTTATCTATACATCCGCCAATCAACGATTAGACAAGTTATTGAAAATACTGAAAGTACCAAACGACAATATGATTTAAAACAGAGAGCTATTGCAATGGGATGGCCAGCTGATCAAGTTGTTATCATAGATAATGATTTAGGAAGATCCGGTGCAGAAACCGATCGGGCTGGATTTCAACGTTTAGTTTCTGAAGTAGGCATGGGAAAAGCAGGTATTGTCATGGGGTTGGAAGTATCTAGGCTTGCTAGAAACTCTACGGATTGGCATAAATTATTAGAAATTTGTGCGTTTAATACCACCTTAATTATGTATGAAGAAGGAATATATGATCCTATGAATTTTAACGACAGATTACTTTTGGGCTTAAAAGGAACTATGAGTGAGGCAGAGCTCCATATTATTAGAGCAAGATTACAAGGTGGAATTAATAATAAGGCTAAGCGGGGAGAATTACGGATCCGTCTACCAATAGGATTTTTATATGATATAAACGAGCAAGTAATATTAGATCCAGATCAACAAATTCAAAATGCAATAAAAACTTTATTTGAAGTTTTTTTACGAACTGGAACAGCGTGCGCCACAGTTAAATATTTTAGCGAGCAAGGTTTAAAGTTTCCAAGGAGGCCTAATACAGGCCTTAGTAAAGGAGAAGTGTTGTGGGACAAATTAGGACATACCAAAGTATTGGAAATACTACATAATCCGCGGTATTCTGGTACTTTTGTCTTCGGTAAAACTAGAACACGCAAGAATTTTGAAGGAAAAGCTATTACTAGAAATGTAGTGGAAGAAGAGTGGCAAGTTGTAATACGCGATGCACATATTGGATATATTTCTTGGGATACCTATTTATTGAATAAAAAAATTCTAAGAGAAAATGCTCAAGCTTGTGGTATTGATAGGAGAAAAAGTCCTCCTAGGGAAGGATCGGCTTTATTACAAGGGATTGTTATCTGTGGTGTTTGCGGAAAACGTATGACTGTTCGTTATAACCATGTAAATAAGCAAATTGTTCCTATTTATGTTTGTCAAAAAGAAGGTATTGAAAATGGTATACGCATATGCCAAAGTATCTCTGGTTTGTGTGTTGATAAGCTAATTGAAAAAAGACTTGAAGAAATGATTAATCCCATGAATTTAGAGATCAGTTTAGCTGTTGAGAAAGAAATACAAACACGTATGCATGAAGCTAACGAATTAAAAAAGCAAGAGGTAGAAAGAACGCGTTATGAAGCGGAGCTAGCGAGACGTGGTTATATGCGAGTTGATCCTGATAATAGATTAGTAGCAAACACCTTGGAAGCGGATTGGAATGTAAAAATACGTGAATATCAAGTTTGTTTGGAAGAATATGAACAGAAATGCCAAGCTGAAATACAGTTTCTTAATGAACAAAAGCAAGCTGAAATTAAGGAACTTTCTAACAGTTTTCCGAAAATATGGAATAATTCGAAAGTTCCTCATCGTGAGAGGAAAAGGTTGGTTCGGTTACTGATTGAAGATGTAACTCTTGTTAAGGATCAGGAGGTTAATATACATATTAGATTTAAAGGTGGAACAAATTGTACCATTAGTTTGTCAAAGCCGAAAAATTCGTGGCAATTAAAACAAACATCATCCGACGTTATTAGCCTTATTAATACATTATTAGAAAACTATACTGATAGTAAAATTGCAGAGCAATTAAATACAAAAGGATTGACTTCAGGATGGGGATGTTCTTTTAGCTCTCGAATAATTGCTCAATTAAGGAAACGTTATCATTTAAAAAATCGTTATGAGAGATTACGAGATCGTGACTTGTTCAATGTACAGGAGTTGGCAAAGCTATTGAATGTTAAACCTTCTACCATTAAAATTTGGAGACAAATAGGGATCATAACAGGGGTTGCTTATAATGATAAAGGTGATTTTTTATACGAATATTCTAAGGATAATCAACCAGTTAAAGGCAAATGGAAGAAAAGAAATAAATCTCATGCAAAAATACTAGCAGATTGTTCTATGGAGGTGCAGTATGCAACATAATCTTTCGCTTGCGGAGAATACGCCTTGATAATTTTTATATTTAAACGTTTACATACCTGCTCAAACACACTCCAACTCTCTTGTCGGCTTGCTTCATCAACATTGGTTTTTAAGCCACTAGGAGAAACATATACGTTCTTTAAATCTACATATACTGATTCAGGTATACCATATAACTCGACCCATCTCTTTAATGCTTTTAACAAAATTAATGTGGTTTCTCCTGAATCTAACAGTGCAAATGTTTTTCCTGTAGCATCATCAACTATATCCAACAAACAACATCTTTCGGTGTCCTTACCAAACCATCTATGATCTGAACCATCAATTTGTAACAGCTCTCCAAAGCAAGCTCTCCGCTCTCTATATTGACGATAACTTTTTCTTTTACGACGCGGAACCCACAAATTTGCTGATTTTAACCATTGCCGTAATGTTTCACTACTAAGTGTATAATTATCGTCTTCAGCTAATTTCTCAACTGCAAAGGTTGCTCCAAATCCATTGTATTTTTCTTGATATAACTCTAAAACCGTTTTTTTAAATCCTGCATCCAATGCCCTTGTTGAAGATCTACCTCTGCTTTTATGAACTAAACCAATATCATTGTTTTTATTATAACGCGACCAAATACGCTTTGTTTGTCTATAACTAACCAACATGCGTTCGGCCGCTTCTATTAATGTGTATCTGCCTTCTCCGTAACCAGACAATATCACTTTGCGTTCCCTTTCCTTTTTATTCATAATTAATTTGTCCCCCATAAATAGCCACCTTATTTTGGAAAATTAAGTGACTATTATTTCATGTCTTGGGGGACACTTTCATTTTGGTCTTAAGGGGACATTATCACTTTGGAATGACACCATTATTTTTGAAAATATTTTTAAGATTAATTAAGTAGAGGAAAAAATGTCAAAACATCATAAACCAAACAATAAAAAAGTAATCACTATGGATAAAGCATCTTTAGAAGAAGTAAATCATCATAGGGGAATTCTAGGTGAAGCATTAAAAATTTTGACAAGCGATCAAAATAATATAAATTTAATAGAGAAATGTTTGCAGTCTTTATCAATTATTAACCAAAAACAAATATATGAACTAGCCGAAGAAATATACGAAGTTATGCTGTCAGTAAAAGATTTACGCGTACACGCCATTGAAACATTAGGAGTCTGGTTACATATGTCTTGGTTTAAAGATCAAGCTTACTACTTGTTTGTCAATGATATAAACGTTGATGTGCAGTTTAGTGCGTTGTTATCTTGGGCTAGCTATTATACTGGTTCTAAAAATCCTTTAGTTTTAGAAAAACTATATCAGATTTTAGTTAATGAAGATTATGCTGTCGTTATAAGAAAATTAGCGTTGAGCGGGATCTTAAATGTAAGCAATTGTCGTGATAAAATGAATAATACATTGGCTTTTAATGTAACAAATATTACATCTCCACAAACCTTCTACGAACAAATAAATTGGGATCTAATAACCAACATAATGAAACAATATGTTGCTGGATCTTTAAAAATCCATCCAATTAGTACAAGATTTTAAAATTCTACATTGTATTATCTTGAAATATTCAATGATTAGATATTTTGAAAAAATTTTCAGTTAATACGCATAACTGATCAAAAATAAATTGCTACCATTTGAATTAGAGTTTAGATAAACTAAATCTTTGTAAGAGTCATTGTTTTACGATTAAATGACTAGTATTTATTCAAGTTAGACGAGTTGAAAGATTATAATGTCAAACACCTATTTAAAAGTAAGTTTTAAGGAAAAAGAAGAAGTAAAATCATTAGGCGCAAGGTGGGATGGAACCATTAAGCAATGGTATGTACCTAAAGGGTTAGATCTAGGTAATTTTAATAAATGGTTGTTCGAAACAACAATCTCTGAAAATAACGTTGTTATCAACGAGCAAGCAGCAGATCTTAAGGGCATAACCTTATCACAATTATTACAGAAGGTCAGTTATGCAATTAAGTGCATAGATCCACAATTAGAATGGATCAAAGCCGAAGTAAGCGAAGTGTTTTTACATGCAGCAACACGGCATTGCTATATAGAATTGATTGAAATGCATAATAACCAATTGTTATGTAAAGCTAAAGCCATGATCTCTAAAGATGATTATCCATTGATGTTTGATAAATTTAAACAAGTCACTGGTGATTTTTTAAAACCAGGAATGCAAGTTTTATTATTAGTGAAGCTGAATTTTAATATCCAGCACGGATTTAGTTTATACATTAAAGACTTAGATCCAGCATATACTATTGGTGATTTGGCGGCAAAACTTGCACACATAAGAGATTCTTTACAGAAAGAAGATCTGTATGGCAAAAATAAACAATTAAAATTGCCCACTGATTTTACAAGAGTTGCGGTGTTAAGTCCCGATGCTGCGGCTGGATTGGGGGACTTTAAACGAGAAGCAGCTCTTTTGGAATCATGTGGTTTGTGTAAATTTCATTATTATACCGCCCAATTTCAAGGAGTAGCTGCAAGTCAAGAAATTACTAGAAGCTTAAATCAAATTTTTGCACATCACCAAGAAATGGACTTTGATGTAGTAGTGATTATCCGCGGAGGTGGTTCTGCAATAGATTTAGCTTGGCTAAATGATTACCAAATAGCCAAACTAATTTGTGAAAGTCCAGTAGTTATATATTCTGGTATAGGGCATGAGAGAGATAACACTATTATTGATGAAATAGCCGGATGTAGGTTTGATACTCCATCTAAAGTTATTGCACATATTTTTAGGGTTATTGTTTATAATGCTGAACAAGCAACAGCGAATGCTAAAGAAATTAAAAATTTAGCACATAATATACATCTTAATAGTGCTAATCTTATTGTAGAACAATTAAATAAAAGCTTGAAAATAGCAGAACTTAGTGTTTCACAAATCACCCAAAATGCCGAACAACAATATACTAAAATATTAATGAGTTCTCAAAACACCCTCAAATTAACTAAAACCGTCATAGAGCAGCATTATATTAGAATTTTTGAGCATAATGCTTTAAATCTGAAACATATGGAAGTCAAATTGTTCGAATATATCCAAAATGTTATTAAAACTTTACCTGGATTATGTAGTTCTACTGAAAAAGCACTTCAGTTGTTATGGAAAAATATCAGCTCTAACCTCTATAGTGACTATAAATCTAACAACTACACCTTAGAAGAAACATCGAAGGGATTAAAAGAACACGCATCACTGCAACATTACCAAATAGAGCAAACCATCCAAGAATTAATAACTAACATTGTTAGTTTAGGCCCTCGCGCAACCTTAGGACGAGGTTACACTATTATTCGCGATCCATTACACAAAGTAGTGAGCTCTAAAGAGCAAGCTACTAACTGCCAAAAAATGCAAATCGAGTTTTATGACGGCATTATACAAGTAATCAATGATTATCCAATTTAGGAGCTAACATGAAAGAAGAACATCAAAAATTTACCCCAAACTATGAAGAACTCAAGCAAATAGCTGAACATTTACGGGTTCAACGAGAAGTTAATATTGATGAGTTAATTCCTATGATTGAAAAGGCAACTAAAGCTTATAAAATTTGTAAGGATCGTTTAGAAGAAGTTAAAGTAGCTTTGGAACAATACATGCCACAAGGTGCTGAAGAACAGCCAACAAGTTAACAACAAACCTTGTTGCTTTACAATGAGAACTGGCAACGAGTGAAGTTTTACTGATCAACACACAAGGTTTTACAAGCAGAAACATATAAAATGTACTATGCTAAAATTAAATTTTAATATACACTTCATTTTTTATATATTATAAGGAATACTTAAATGAGCATAAAAAAAACCACTAAGAAACCAGCGGCTGCTAGATCAAAAAAATCTACCACGAAGAAGTCAACCATTAAACGTAACCCTATTAAAAAAATCGCCAAAAAAGTTGCTGCTAAAAAGAAAACCGTTGCACCTAAAAAACCAACCGTCAAATCTACCGCCAGTAGCAAAATGAAGGCTAAGCCAAGAGCCAAATCTAAATAAACGAACAATCTAATTGTAGATATTATGATTTATAGCTCTGATGCTAAAATCAATTTATTGATAATTTATAAAATTTGAGATTACATAAAAATTTATTTTTTATTAGCAACCATGTTATTTTAACTTATAGAACAATGGTTGTTATTGAAAAGTAGTTATCAATATGCAAGATTTACAAGCCACAATCAATAAATTACAAGAATTGAGTACTCACGAGTTATATCGATTATCAAGGTGGATTGATAATGAAATCAATTCGCCACAACGGATCTACGAAATTAGAAATAATTTTAAAATTGGTGATCGATTGCCATGGTTTGATGCTAAAAGTAATTCATACGAACATGGGATTGTCATTAGTAAAAGACATACTCAAGTAATACTGCAAGCAGGCGATTCTATTGTTTGGAAAATCCCATACTATGTATTGAACCCTGAAAATATTAACGCCAAGCTACCAACCAATAATGCTAAATTAACTAAAAATTATTTTAGTCTTGGCGAACTATATTAGAATTTGTTGACATAACATAACAATCTTTAGTGGCTTTTTTCCTTTCCAGTATCTCTAATATTGAATTTATTGTATCGTCATCGCTTCTTATTGCATTTTTATATAAAGGATTAAAAAAGTCTTGATGATCAAGTCTTTTAATAAACTTCATCCTGCCTTTAATGCTTGAAAAGCAAGCATTAAATCTTTCTTGCAAACAAGGTATAACCAACTCTTCCAGCATTTTTCTTTCTTCGTTCAAGGTTGCATCAAATGTCAAATGTCTTACACTTTTCATTTAAAGTCCTAGTTTATTTTTAACTACCATAAAATTTTCTCATCCTCTTCCAGGTAAGCATTAAATAGGTTTTGTCGCAAACCCTATTTAATGCTCTCATTATGATCAGGTTAGATCCAATATTTTTTACACATTATAACAAATTCTTTGCTTTGAGTTATATTTGATATTATCATTGTCTATATTTAAAATCCCACCAACAAGGTTGATTTTAGCCATTTTCTCAAAAGAAAATAACTTGTTATGCTGAAATAAACAAACCTCTGCTTGATGTTTCCATATGCTTCTAACACCATCTCCAAACTCAATTAATTCCATAGTTTCTGGCAACTTAACTTTTATATTTTCACATACGTTAGGTAATATAAAAATATTACAAGACTCTAGCAAGTTTCTACGAGCTTTGGCGATAATACTGTTGTTTGGATCTTCTATGCGCTTTAGTTCTGGTATAAAAATTTCATAAATGTCTTTTGCTGATAAATCATCATTGAGGCTAGCATCAATTATATCAAATATTAAAAATATAAATTTTTGATCATTTTCAGAAACTTCTTGTAATTTTATTTCATTGAAAGCAACTTTTACGATTACGGATGACATATTAACAAGACAAGATATATACTTACTTATAACATCAAAATTAACTGGCTCCTCAATACTATTAACGTCCATGAGTTCTTCAAATGTTGTTTTACCATTTTGCATAATTATTTCATATAACACATAATACTCAAGTTTTTTAAGTTCAGACAATTGCGCTACTTCTATGAGTAAATCTGTGTATTTCGCTCTTGTTAACTCAATATCAAATGAATTTTGTTTCAATTGTTGAACAATTTCTCGATAAATTTTATTTAACTGATGGTCATATTTATCTGGATTTGCTAACGAGTTCATTTTGTTTCTATAAACATCTGCATGGCTATAACCTCTATTAAAAGAAGACTCATACGAATTGACATGTTCCCAATATTCGGCAAACGAAATTAATCCTATCCTTGTACTGACTAATTCCAAATTAGAAAAAATCCGCATGTTATTACTAATATGTTTAACATCTTCAAGATTATATCCCACAGACGTTATAGATCTAGATAATAAAAAATTGTTAATATTTTGCACCAGTGTTGACCTTATATGTTCACTCGCTATAAAAGTTTCATATTCCGTTAGTTCTTTCAGAAAAGCATATAGATCGGCGTTACCAATCGTTGTTTCAGCAAGATCTTCCATAATTTTTAAAGAAGATAAATATTTATTCGTACTATTACATAGTTCAAAAATCATGCTATTAATAAAATTATAATTTTCATAATTCATTAGACATGGCTCTCTCAAATCTGGCAATTCTATAAATATATGTTTATCAACCACATCCCAGTAGGCACCAGTAGATAGGGTTTGTTTCGGGACCAAAGAAAGCTTGATATTTTCATGCAAAAACTTTGATGTGTTGATTAATTTTTTTAACTCAACAAATGTATATTTATTCGGAGATTCATACATACATTCAATAGTTTTTAGTAAATAATATGCTGTTTTTTGCTCAGCGACTTCTAAGTCTAACTCTACTGTTATCAGTTCATTAAAAAATTGGTATATAGTTTTCATTAATCCTACCTTAACTTTAATATTTTTAATGAAAACTATATCATGCAAATAACTAAAATAAAATTGTATGTCCCAGCAATTTAAATACTATTGGGCCGAGGTTTTGTTTCAATTAATATAACAACAGTAGTTCAAAAAAATATTCATAGATTTAGTTTTGCTAATATAGATAATGTTGATATTTACTTTATGTGATTACAAATTCTAAGGAATATATTATGCTTAGTTTAAAACAAATGTTTAATAAAGATAAGCTGGCTCAATATGTAGTTGCTTATGAACAAAACAAAAAGAATGCTAGAGCTTTATGGGCATTACATTATTGTTATGAACAAGGTTGGTGTAATGTTACAATTAATCGTGATAAAGCGATAATTTTTTTAGAAGCGGCAGCCCAAGAAGGTCATGCCGGAGCTAGCTATAAATTAGCAAAGCATTTTTCAAGCTTTGATGATGCGGACTCATTAAGTTTACTTAAGCATTATATTAGTAAAACACATATTCAAATGTGTATTGATAAAACTGATGATTGTAATGATGAGCCATATTATAATCAACAAGAATATATAATATTGCTAGAAAGCTTTGAAAATCAACCATCAAACCCAACAACAAATACCCTTAGACACAGATTTAAACCTCAATAAATTAAATTGATGGTCCTATATAATTTCTGGTTGGATTTTCTAAATTCATAACCTTAACCATTAGCATTCCAGAACAAACAGGAACTTGACGAGTATCTTGGGTACAACTGTAAAAGCGGGAGAAAAGTATATTAGATGTATTGTGATAAGCTTAAGTTCTGTTCGGTTGCTTAGTAATTTCAGGCTTTTTCTTCTTAATTTTTGCATTTTCCGATCTTCCAGGAAAGCAAGCAATTGCAGATACTTGTTTGTTTATTTTTGATGCGAGAACAAGATTTTGTAGCTAAAAGCTGTATAAAGAAAAGTTAAGAAGCATTTAATACACTTTTCGCCCGTATATGGAACATCCCAAGTTGTCAAAAGAATTTTTAAATTTCTAAATAATTAAATGTAAGTCGCATTCGTATATTCGGCTTTTAAATTAAACCTCTTTGGTTTTAGCCCTAATGACACTCGCGCTCCTTCCTCTTTATCGCTTTTTCGGTTTATAAATAACCACGGGCGAAAACGGATTTAGAAAGAGCCGGTCTTACCTAATTATTCATTATTTAATTTATTCTCCAGCAACTTTTAAATTTTTTTAAACTACTACTACTTACTCTTACTTTAAAAACACATTTTTAATTTAAACCATTACCTTTATATTTAAGCAGCAATTACTGCATAATTACTATTATTTTTTAATATCTCCCAAATAGTTCTAGCTGTTTTATTAGCTAATGCTACTGTGGCAATATTATTGCCTCTACGTTTTTGTATTTCTTTAATCCAATTGCTTTTACGGTCACTCTTTTTTGCAGCTGATCTTATAGCAGCTTTAGCTCCTAGGATTAATAGGCTACGCACATATACACTACCTCTTTTACTAATGCCTAATAATTTTTGTTTGTTACCGCTAGAGTGTTGTTTAGGTACTAAACCTAAATAAGCAGATAAATGTCGACCATTCTTAAAAATATTTATATCACCAATGCAAGCTATTAAAGCAGTAGCTGTTAATATGCCAACACCTTCAATTTGGGCAATTTTTTGGCAATCAATATTTTGTTTAAACACTGCTTCTATTAATTTATCATACTCTTCAATTTTTTTTGTTTTGAGTAATATTTGTTCATATAAATCACGAAAAATCATTTTAGACAATGTGCTTAACTCTGTTTCTTCGTCTGTAAGAATATTTGGTAAACATTTAGTAAGATTATGTATACCTTGGACTATAGTAATTCCATATTCTGATAATAATCCCCTGATTTGATTAGACAAAGCAGTTCTTTCTTGCATTATTAAACTTCTTACTCTATGTAATGATTGTACGTCTTGTTGCTCTATGGTTTTTGGGTTAACAAATCGCATACTAGGTCTTGATGCAGATTCACATATTGCTTCAGCATCGTTACGATCAGTTTTATTAGTTTTCACAAATGGTTTCACAAATTGTGGACTAATTAACTTAACAGTATGTCCAAATTGAGTAAATTTTCTTGCCCAAAAGTTAGCTCCACCACAAGCTTCCATAGCGATAGTACAACTAGGTAAATTAGATATATATTCTATTAATTTATTTCTAGTTAGCTTTTTTCTTAACACTATATTTCCTGTTAGATCAACACCATGTAATTGAAAATTTATTTTTGCAATATCTATTGCCAACAAATTAACATTTTTCATGAACATCTCCCCATGTATATTTAACATTTATATTTAAATAGAATACTAACATTCTATTTTGGCTCTTTTGAAGCCGGATTAATAGGCGGGATGTTCCATGTCATTGCTTTTGCAGTTGTACCCAATAAATAGAACGATCCGTTAATTGAAATGCTTAATCAGGTCTACGTCCACCAGATCCACGACCTCCACCATCTTGTTTTAGAAGTTTGTTGGGGTGAGAATCATTTTTCTCTTCAGTTTTAGGATCGGCATTAGCTTCTTGTACTCTTAGTTCAGGATTAGCTGTGGGTGCAGGATCATCAGCAAATAATTTTGGATCTTCAAATCTACTTAAAGGCCCAGCTACTGCACTTGTGGTTTTTTCTGGTGCTGGTGTACTAGATTGTGCATTATCCTTGGCCCAATCTTCAATAGTCTGGTTGATAGCGATTTCGGTTTGCTGCTTAATTAATTTAGATGGCACATTTTCTTTTTTGATCGAGACCCTATATCTATCTAGCTTTTTTGCTATTAGCATAACACTTACTTCTATACCTTGAAATTGTTGTACTAAATGTGATTTAAGACTTTCAGCAACTGACTTTCCGTTTACTGTTTTTTTTATATCTATATCAAATAATTGTTCATGTTCAATTTCTTGTGTCTGTTTTGCTTGATCTTTACCTTTCCTGTTATCTAAAATAAGTGACTTATATCTGTTATGCTGATAATTTTCGATTTTTCGCACAACTTCTATAATCTTGTCAGTAGGAATCAGTGACTCTTTATCAAATTCTAATTTTTCATTTTTAACAATAAATGTACTATCTTTCTCTGACAAGCCTTTGTTTTCTGGGTAGGTTTCATGTAAGTTCAGTTGATCAGGGATCTCTTGACTGTATGACATAGTAATATGGTATTGTTGGTAGTTTTCTTCAGTTGTTCCTTGATAATAAGATACAGTATTATGACCATCACGTCGGTTCCACCCTGGATCACCTGGTAATTGTATAGGTAAGAAAAAATCTTGGCATTTTACTTCATCGCCAGTAGTTTTATTCCATGTTCTGAATTCTTCATCTTTTAGTTCTTGTCTTAATTTTGTATATTCTGGCATATTGTGATCATATAAATTAACTTTTTATAAATTTTATTGTTGGAATAAAAATCCATAAATTTATTCTCGGCACCATACATTTAAACTTAATATGTGTAATTACATAATAATTCTACCAATCATTAACACAACGAATTTGCTCATAAATACTTATTATGGTAAAATTTTTATAAAATAACGTGTAGAATAAACTAATACATGGTGAGGTAAAAAGTCTATGCACTTTAAAAATATTGAAGCATTATTAAACATGAAAAATAATGGAATAACTCCTGATAACTTCAGGCTTGATGGTATCTATGGGTTAAGGATTTCAATTGACTTTAATTTGCAAGAATTGAATGATAAAGAATTTCAAGAATTTTGTAGCTTTATTAAAGAACACTCACATTTGCATGAACTTTATTTGCCAGATATTAATATTAATGCACTGGGAGCTATGAATAGGTTGCAAACCTTATGTAATGCTATCTGCAAATGTAAAATGCTTGAATTACTGGATTTATATGGCCTTATTATAGAAAATTCACAATATTTAAGAGAAATAAATAATGTTTTTATTGCATGTTGTAATCTTAAATTATTGAATTTATCTTGGTTTCCTTTAAGTAAATTAAAAATCGAAAATATGCGAGATATATGTGAAATTATCAGTAATCTTCCTAAACTTAATAAGTTAAATTTGTTTGCGACTGGTTTTGATAAATTAACGCCTACTTGCTTTCAACTACTATGTTCTGCCATAAAAAAATGTCCTCAGCTAGAATGTCTTACATTATATCAAAAAGAATTGGATCTTTTGAAATTAGAGGATTTTGCGAGGTTATGTACAGTAATTGCTGAGTCTAAAACTATAAAACATTGTAATATTGAAGGTATACAACCAGATTACAATGAAGAAAAATGGAATACAATAAAAGGAATACTAAAGAAAAAACAAAATTTATTAACTGAACCAGGAACTGAACGTACTCAAAGCTTATTTTATTTAAGCCATCAAAAAACAGATACCAGTGTTAGTAATATTCATGCTAGCGTTGATAAAGAAGAACTTGAGTATAAAACTAAAAGGCAACGCACTTGTAATCCATTCAGTGCTTAAAAACTAATAATTTTACCCTACTCGTATATGGAGCATCTCTAGAAATAATTAAATGTAAGATGCACTTAGTTTTTGCGCTAACATAGAGCAAGCACTTAAAACTTGGCATGAATTTCTTTTAGATAATAATAAAAGCATAGAACCATTTAAACAATATATAATAGTATTAGATTGTATAAAGCGCTACCCGCTAGAGTTAATTCGTAATATGAACACGTATTTCTTGGCTCTTCCTTTATTTCCGTGGTTTCCTTTATGCTGCAATCGCTGAATTATTCAAGAAAAGCAATTAAAACCTTAAAAACCAAAATATCGTCAAAAAGCAGTTTTTAGCTTTATGATAATTAAAGAATCTTAACCTCGGCATTTCAATGTGTTTTACGCACAGATCCTGGCGAGGGGTCTACGACCCCCTTATTAAAACGGCATATCATCAACAAACGGCATACCATCAACAATTTGCCAAGATCCTCTTGGTATAATATCTAAATATGAAGCTAAGTTGTCTATAATAATTATTTTTTTTTCTTCTGAACAAGACTGTAATAACTCTAAAAAAGCCTTTAATTCACTAATATAGAAGTTATTATCTGTACGTATGTAACCCCCGTCAATAAAACAATTGACAATATAAGAAGTATCAGAAACACATTCATTTAACTCATTCCGTTTATATAAGCTCTCTAATTTAGATTGTATAATTGCAGGATCATTAAAGTACTTTGCGTTATAATGTAGTGCATCAATTATATTAGCTAAACAGGATGAAAATTTTCTGTATACGTTTTGTTCATGTTGGTTAAAGGTACTTGTTTTATTGAGTTGAGACTCTGAAATTTTATAATGAATTTTTACAAATGATTCAATTCTTTCGTTTGGTTCTATTTTTACCATTTCTTCTAACACCTGACTATATTCAAATCCTTTTATGTTTTCTCGGTTAATTATTATTTGAAATAATCTTCCAACAAAATATATTTCTGTTTGGAAAGTATATTTTGCATCTATATTATCATTATAATCAAATTCTTTTGGCCTTTCACCGCCAAACCAGTTAAGAGTAATATAATCACTTGATGTAATAATCTCTTTCCCAAAACCAAAATCTATTATTTTAACAGTTGAATCTTCTGTAACCAGTATATTTTGTGGTCTAACATCTCGATGTAAGATCTTTTTTTTCTCTAGGTATAAAAATCCTTCAATGGTTTGTTTAAAAATATTATTAATACCTTCATGGTGCTTCTTAAGATATTCTTCTATCGTATCACCTTTAACAAATTCCATTATTATATGACCAACATATTGGTCTGCATGTAAATAATAATTAAAAATTCTAACTACATTGATATGGTATGTTAAATATAATAATTTAATCTCTTCAATAAAATTTTTATCTATTATTTTATCGTATATTAACATTGCTTTAGCACATGCCCCTTCTCCAACGTACTTTTCAAATTCATAAAATTGACAAAATTCTAACATTTCTCCTTGTTGCTTGGCAGCATTATTCATTAACCTTAAACCAATTGTTTTACAAGTCTCTATATTTTTTAAGATTATTTCTGGTATTGTTTCTCCTGATAATAAGTAATTGGTTTTTTTACATTCAATTAGCTTAACGATAGATTTCCCTACTATGACATTATCTTCTATTTTCCAAAAAGAACGTAGCCTGTTTGCTTTAGAATTACTTCTACCAATATAGTACTTATGGTCTTCTATATTTATATCTAATTCATGATTAAAAAATTTTGCAAAAGTTCTATCACTAAAACTTAAAACATAACCACCTCCCATTTCAAATAATCGTTCTAGTAACTGTGTATCTGGATAAGAAAGTGTTGCCATATTAAGTTTATAGGATTGAAAAACCACCCTTCCAACTATCACCAGCTAGTTTAGTGATTATTTTTTCATAAACATTATGTGCATAGTGATTCATTTTTTTATTAAATTGCGAATTAACTGGCATTAAACTGGCTACTTCTGCTATAAACGATGCTTCTCGCAATTTTAAGTATAAATTTTGTTCAAATTGTGCTCTAGTAACTTTAGAATCAACATAATAATTAAAGCTCTTGATTAATTGATCTAAATCCAAATCTAATAATTCTAATGCCACTCCTAAATCAAATAGATCTCTACCCTTCTTCCTTTGAAATAATGCTCTTAATTTAGTTCCAAGCAATTCTTCTATATAATAGGTGGTGATTGCGGCTTGACCTTTAATCCAAGGACTATCAATAATAAATGGTTTTTCTAGATATCCCATTACTGGCAAATGTTCTCTAGTATTAATTTCCACTTTAATTTTACGTTTAGAAATCGGCTCATTTTCAGTTAAGAAATTATAATACAACACGAATCTGCCTTCGTTTCTTTTATAGCTAGGCTCACCTAACCAAGGATCAATAACATTCCTAATTTGATCAATAGTTTCTCCAATAGCACCAGCATTAATTTGCACTAAATCAAGATCTTCTGAATAGCGAGTAGCTTGGTTAAAATATAATTTTTGTAAAGCAGTTCCGCCTCTAAAAGCTAATTGGTTAGCCAAAAATGGATCTTGGTAAATTTCCAACAAGATCCTACAAATAATTAAATCCTGCTCCACTTGTTCATCCAATGGCCAATTATAATATTGTTTCCAATGGGTAATATAACTTTTAGGGATCATACTTCGTCAATCTCAATTTTTTCATTTATTAAAATATGCCATTTTAAATCTTTTGCTAAGAGTTTGGTACTAGTTTGTGATTTTGGCACCAATAAAATTAATTTTTTATGTTGTTTATACCACCACTCCTTTTGCAGCCAACCTAGCAACTCTTCGGTTTTCTCTTTAAACCCTAATTGATCTAATAAAAATCCTAACCGTTGAATAGTTGCCAGTTCATACTTACCTTGCTGTGCAGCAGTTGACAGTAGTCTTGGATCTATAGTTGGTGCTAATTCGGATAGTATGGTAGCCACTAAACCAAAATATCCTGCTACCTTATAATACTGTACCAAATCTAACATAGTCGCTTCTTTGGTTGATATTTTAACCATACCAGTCGCAACTTTTAAATCTTCGGCTGGAGTTAGGCTAAGATTTTTCTTAGTAAAAAAAATCAGGTTAGATTGATTAGTCTTTCCTAAAACAACTGGACGATTTACCATAACCTGAAATTGTTGACTCACTTGATGAGAAGATCCGTGATGAGCCGCAGCGGTTAACAACCCAATATAATAATTTACTTTTAAAAATTTCATAAACGGATCTAGATACCAATATGGAGGCGGTGTTCCAGTTCTTTTATACTCTAAAGGAACGATCAAATAAAAACCTTTCCCTAACGCATAGATCCGTTTCACTTTTTGTAATCGATAAGTGGCCATTTTAAACGCTACTTTGGTTAAGTTAAGGCTTTTTATGACTTCCTGGCGAACAAACCAATACTGGCCATTGGTTTGTAAGTTTTCGATATGTCCAAGTAAAACTAACTTTTTAACTTTCATATTTAAATGGTATCGCTTAAAGATACTTTTTGCAAATAAAAGTTAGTAAAAATAGGGTGTATCACCACTATTTGCATGAAATGTAGTATTTATACACCCCTCGCCAGGATCTGAACTTTAAATCTTTGTGCAACAGAGCGCCTTATTCATACTAATTGGTTCTTTTTCGTAAAACTCGGTTTCTAGATCACAATTAAATAACCTTATTTCTGCTTCTCTTAAAATGGCAGTCTTTAAATATTTTAATTTTTCGCCGGAGATTAAACTTTCGATTTCGTATGATATTTTTAATGGGTGTTTAAAACTTTTAACCTCCTCATATCGATCAATAATTTTGATCATTTCGGTTAACTCTCCTACTCTACTCCATTTAAAGTCAACCAGTACATTATTTTCTATGGCGGCAATTAACCTTTTTAAACTATCCACTCCACCTAATGAACCACCCACTAATGATAAATTAATTCTAGTATTACCGGTTTCTTCTTTTGGAGAATATAATTTTGGGTTAATTGCTATATACATCTTTTGCATTTCTTGAGCACGCAGCTCGTCTGGCGCATGTAAATAAATTTGGGTAGTAGTGTATGATTCATGGCGATGATTGGCTTGGATCATCGTACCTGAAATTCCCACTAAATCCTGGTGGCTAGCCGACAAATGCCTGAGCCAATGCGGTGACAAACTTTCAAGTTTTTTCCTCTTTTGAGGATTACCTTTAAATTTAATGGCTGCTAATTTCCCAACACTTTTAACATCTGAGAATAACTGCCTGACACTTAATGATTTTTTTGTTTTACTGGAAACCAAAATTGTTTCCAGCTCATCTTCCTCGGGAAATGGAGTTTTATTTAGCGATAACCTATAAATTTTAATGATCGAAAGTAACTGATCATTTACTGGCACATGTCCTAATTTTCCACCCTTACCTTTTACAAAAAACCACCAATTGCCGTTTAATTTTCTAAAAGAACCCCAAGTAGCTTGAGCTACTTCATGAATTCTTAAGCCCAACAGATAAAGGAGTGCAAACAGTAACTGTATTCTGGTTTTATATCGCTGGCTCTTAGAGTCTCCTTCTGGTAAATTTTGTAGTGCTTCTTGAACAGCTATCCATTCGTCAGCTTCCAACATTCGTGCCCAAACTTTATATTTTTGCTCTTCTTGATCAATAGATAGATCGCGATATTTTTTAATTAATTTAACAGGATTAGCTTTTAAATATTTGGCATCAACTAAATAATTCATTAAGCCGTTAATTACTCTAACCGCAAAAAGCAGAGATGCTTTTTTTAAAGGACCCACTAATGGCCGCCAGTTAATAGTATACCGCTCTGCCCTTAACTGTCCTTTAGAACATAACCAACTATTAGGTGGATTTTGTAAAAAATTAAAATATTCTTCAAAATATTCAGCTTTTAATTCGCCTAGTGCCATTCCTTTTTCAAATACACACCATAAAAGTAATCGCTCGGCTTCTTTTTGATAAGCACGCTCTGTAGTTGGGGTATTTTTAAATTGTTGTACCCAAGTTTGAATTGCCTCCACATCATTATTCGCTAAAATATAGCAATCTTGATTTTGTGGTTGGCTTACTGCCATTAAATCAATTTTTGGTTGCCAGGATACTAATGTTGTAGGCAGTTCTACAATCCAACTACTTTCCATAACCAACCTCAACTTGGGAGTTAAAATTTAACTTTGACTTCTCTTCTAACTGACGTAACTTTTCAACGTCAACATACTCCTGAATAATTTTTTGTTGCAACTCTATTTGTCTTAATAAAGGTTGGGTTTGCACTTGCGACTTCAGTAAGGCTACATTTAATTGATTTTTACTTTCTATAAGATCTTTATGTAAGTTATCAATTTTAGCTTGCAGATTAATACTGGTTACTTTTTCCTGCATTAATATTTCATGGCCATTAGTGCTTGTTTCTCTTACAGCAGTCAAACTAGTTTCATTAAGAGTTTTAAGCTCTGCCATTAAGCCGTCAATAATTTGCTGCATTTTTTTAATGGTTTCATTATCGTTAGCATCCAACCTATTTTGAATTTTTTGATTTACTTGTTCCAAGGTGTTGTTAATAGTTTCTGCTTTGCTTAATTTTAGTTGTAGTTCTTGAATAGTAGTTTGTAATTGGTGGACTTCTTCTTTTAAAGCAATATTGGTTTTTTCGGCATTAATTAATTCTTGAGCATAATGTTCATTTTGAGTAATTTGTTTACGTAAAGTTTGTTCTAAGATACAATTTTTTTCGGCCAACCCATCATTATTATAGGTGTCAATATTTAATTCTTTATGTAAAATGGTATTTTTAAAACAATCTATTTTCCACTCTTGTAAATATTTTTGAATAGTAGTTATACTGCCAGTTGCCAATGTAGATCTTACTTTAATAGCTGTTGGTAGCTCACCCCTGATTGCTATTTCTTGAGCTGCCTTAAAAATTCGTTGTTTACTAATTCCTTTTCTTGCCATCCTTCATTCTTACCTTAATTAGAGTTGGGTACTACGTGGCTTTAAATTTTTTTTTATCTGGAGTAATGCTTTTTCCTTCACTTTCCGCGGCTTTATGATGTTCTTGCAGGCTATGAGCAACATCTTCACCAAAAGTAACTCTTTTGTTGAAATGCTGTTTAGGGTAATTTATTGACGCTAATTCCTTTGTACTTCTTATAGCCATTTGATTTAAAAATTTTAAATATTGATCTTTACTTTGTTGTTTGATTACAAATTTCATATTGTTTTGTATTAAATCAGCAGCATTAATTGGTGGTTTTTGCGCCGCACTAAACAATACACTCATAGCATTAGTAGGACCTATTTGCTTAGATGTTTCTATACATTCTTCTTTAGTTACATGATCTATTTTAGATAACCATGCTAATGCTACATCAAGCGATTCACCTTGATTTTGATCTATTATATATTTAACCATATTTATTATATATCCTATAGTTTTTTTTATCTCCTCTTCGCTTAAAAAATCACGATAATCTTCGTAATATTCTTTTAATAATGCCTTACAATAACCTTGTACGCTAAGATGTTTTGAATATAGCATAACTTATAACCTCCTTTCTTTATAAACCACTAGAAACACTAACACTATGACGTGATATGCATATATTTTTGTATATATCACATAATTCTTTTACACCATCAGCTAAAATATTTGTCGTTAAATTAATATTAGGTTCTCCGAATAAACCAGGAATACTATATTCCCCCCAACCTTGCGAATTATCTTTTTTTGCATCCAAAGAAGTAGACATAACTCTTTCTATAAACTTATCTATTATCCCTCTCTTAGATTCATTAGGTAAATCATATAAATGTTTAAATGCTATAAACATAAAATTTATATGTCTAGCCGTTACTTCAGATAGCGTTTTTTCTGGACTCTCTAATGCTATTTTTTTTTCACCACCAACATTAGTCACTAAACCATCTGGTTCACCTGCTTCAGCTTTAACTATATTTTTTTGTTTAAAATCAAATAAATCATTAAACCACCTACCTATTTGTTCAGCATTGATATTAACTAGATCTGTACTTTCTAGGTACTTTAACAAATCGTCAGGATTTCTTTTTAACGCTACTTCCTGCGTAGAACTAAAAGATAAATTTAAAAATTTCTGAAAATCTGTATTAACAGCCTCATCATATTTGATATTAGGCTTTGAAGTCTTAATTATATTTTCACATTGTTCTATAAATTCGTCCATTAATTCAATCTTGTCTTCTTTTTTACTAGCAATATTAAGAACATTCTTTAGAGCTATAAGTTTATTGATTAATCTTAAATACTTCATAGCACCCTTTACCCGATTTCCTTCATTACTTCCTTCTAGAAGTTTTCCAGATTGATCTTTAACTATTCGCAACTTCGGAAAAGCAGCAGTTGACAATGTATTGTACTTTTCTAAAAATTTCTCTCCCACTTCTACAACCAATTGAGCAAATATTGATTGATTGCTACGTTTTATACAGTCTCTTAATTGATTTATGTTTAATAATAAAATACCACCTTCCTGTTTTGATAAAAACTCTATGGCTTCTTTAAATTTGGCATTATCTGGTATGCTTTCAGGTTTTATCTCTCTAATTATTCTTAAATATTTAGTTAAATCTTTCCTTATTTCCCTAGGGAAAAAAAGTGTTTTAATTTCCGTAAGCTTTTCTTCAAATGAAATTAGTCGACCTTGATTGCCTTTTAACATAATATCAGCATTACCCAAAAAACATTTAGTTACATCAAATAGCATTTTAGGAGCTTCATGTACATCTTCACCATCTAACATGCTACAAATTGCCTGCAACAATGTAATGTATGCAGTTACATGATCTCCTTGAGAGCCAGCAATATCAGTATTTGGTCGCTGTTCTCTATTTGTTATTATTTTAATCTTATTGTCTTCATCAATTTCAAATCTAAGTAATAT